>Ga0209541_10001883_pt1 | contig 40722 bp, 49 predicted proteins | sample RifCSPlowO2_01_FD_184027 | JGI IMG/M metagenome (GOLD analysis project Ga0209541, IMG submission 184027) | Groundwater microbial communities from Rifle, Colorado - Rifle CSP2_plank lowO2_0.1 (SPAdes) (version 2) | ecosystem: Environmental > Aquatic > Deep subsurface > Groundwater | place...
TATTAAATTCTATTTAAATCTGTAAGATTTAAATAGTGCTGTTCATTTTGTAGAATATGGGTGGTGTAGAGAGGTGTCCCACAGGGATTTTAGGTTTTGACAAGCTCTGTGAGGGGGGGTTTGTGCGCAACAGCGTTAATGCTGTTCTTGGCGGACCAGGCGCAGGCAAGACAACCTTCTTGCTTCAATTTCTCTGGAATGGACTAAGGTACAAAGAAAACGGGCTTTTTGTAAGTTTTGAGCCAGATGTGAGCGAGGTTATAGAAGATGCTGTTCTTCACGGCTGGGATTTTGCAAGAGCAGATGCAAACGGAACCTGCAAATTTATAAGATTCTCCACTAAGGCAAGCGTGGATGACTTGAAGGTGGAATTGATGAAAACCATTGCAAAAAATGATGTAAAAAGAGTGTGTATGGACCCTGCAAGCCTTATCTCAATAAATACAGATGGAAAAGAGACAAGAGAGCTAATTTATGATTTAGTTTCTCTGCTTAAAAGATTAAGAGTTACAGTTCTACTCTCAAATGAGATACCAGATGGAGAGCTTGAAGTTCCAGGAAAAGAAGATGCAAGAGATAATTATATCAGATTTCTGTCAGATTCATTTATTAGCCTTTACTCCTCCGGCCTCGGCGGAGTTACAGACAGAGCTCTAAGAATAGTTAAGATGAGGCGAACCAATCACGCAAGAGGCCCTGTTCCCTTCCAGATAACCAATTTCGGGGTAAATGTCGTGTCGAGGTAATCTTAAGGAAAGATTTAAATCTATAATCGACGATAGTGATTTATGATGTCGGCTTTTTTGAAGAAACTCTTATTTGTTAGGCAGTTTGACCTCGCAGAAGGGAAGATAGAAATGCTTGGAAAAAGGGAGATAATGCTGCCATCTAATTTTATTTTTGCGATTCAAGATGGTAACAAAAATACTTATGAGCTGATTAAAATGCTGACCTTTGAGAATATAAAAGAATGGGGCGACAAAATTGGAAGTTCTGAGGAAGGTTTAATTAAAAATATAAAGGACATATATGAGACCTTTGGACTTGGTCCTCTCGAGATCACTGATTTAAGGAATGAAAAAGAGGAAGCTACGATAGTAATAAGAGAATCTGTAATAGCAAAAGAATATTCAAAAATAAAAAAATCATCGAAGGGCGCAAAATGTGAGATAATTGCAAGTATTCTTGCTGGAATGTTCTCTTATATTTTCGGCTCTGATGTCGATGCTGTGGAAACAAAATGTTTATTTAGTGGTTCAGAGTATTGTATGTTTAACGTCGGTAAGGGGGTAAGATGAATACAAAACATATTTTTGTCTCTGCGCTAGATATAAACGAACAGCTTCCGTTTGTAATTAAAAAAGGAAAGAATCTTCAGGAGAGCTTTAAAGAGCACGACTTAGCAAAAAAAGAGCTAGATAAATTTATCAAAATACTAGAAAAGAACTTCAAAGAAGAGCTTTCTTACATTGGAATGGATGTAATAGGTGAGAAATCATACGAAAGATTCATGTTCAAGGGATCTGGTTTTCTCGAAGCAATGATTGAAGCACCGGTTGCACTGAATGCACACTTTCCAGATAAAAAAAGGGCAGTTAAATTCTGCGCCGCTTTGAAGAAAACACTCGAAAAAGTTCTCCCGAAAGGACCGTCGAAAGAGATGTTTATAGAGAGTATCCAGGTTCAGAGCGAACAGGACTTATCTCTTTCAGTAGAAAAATGGGATATTATGAGAGACATAAGGGAGTAGAATTGATGGGAAACATAAAAATAAAGAAGCGAAATGTTTATTTATCTAAAATTCAGTGTTTTCCTATAAGATTTGAGGTAAAAAGAGATGAACGAGAAAGATTTGATAAGAGTTAGTCTTGGATTCTCAAAGGGAGGAGATTCTTATAATGCGGCAAAAGAGGCAGCAACCGCGGCATTAACTGGGCTTAAAGGGAAATCTCCAACACTCTCTCTTGTTTTTTATGCTGGAGCAAAATATAATCCAGAACAAATAAATAAAGCTTTTATTGAGGTTCTAAATGGCTCAGAGTTTATTGGGGGATCTACTGATGCCGTAATCTATAAAGATATGATATATTCAGAAGGGGTTGTCGTAGCGTCTCTTCATTCGGATTATCTTCATTTCGGTGTTGCTTCTGTTGATAATATCTCAAAAAATCCAAAGAAATTGGCTATGGAGACTATAGAGAAAGCAGTTCAAAAAATTCAGATTGATAAATATATAGACTCTTATATGGCTTTTTCAAGAGTAAAAAAAGGAAATATTACTGAGCTTTTACGTGTTCCATCATTCTTTGTCTTTGCATTAACTAGAGGTTATCAACCTACGCGAATGGGAAATGAGGACCTTATTATCGACGGAATAGGGGAAAAAATAGGTTATTATATACCAATATTTGGAGGAAGTCTTGGATCAGATATGGATAATGTTTTCAAGAATATTCCGTACGAGATTATTTCATTTCATTCTGGAAAGATAATGAAAGACGGTCTTGTAACTGCATTTGCATGTACGGGTCTTTCTTATGCAAACTCATTGGCACATGGCGCACAACCAAAGAACAAATTAGGATATATATCAGAAGTAACAGAGGGCGGTTTTGTTGTCTCAAAAATATCAGGCGAACCAATAATAGAATGGTATGCAAAACAATTGGGGATAGGTAAAAAAGAGTTCACAGAAAAATTGCTTTTTTATACCCAAAAATATCCTCTTGGATTTCCAGATGGATATGGAAATATTGTAATGCGTGCAGGCGGAGTTCCGCATCCGAAAGGATTAGCATATATTGCTCCCCTTCAGGAGAATACTCCAATTTATATAATGAGCTTAGAAGACAACAAAAGACTTTTACAAGCAAATAGAGAGATATTAGCAGATATAGAAAAACAAATGAATGAGAAAATGCAGTCAGCATTTAGTTTCATTGTCTCATGTTCATCCAGAAGAAGAGTTCTAAATTCAATAAGCTCTAAAAAAGAACTTGTAGAATTAAACAAAATCTCGAAGGCGCCACTCTTTGGATTTTGTAGTTTTGGAGAGATAGGATCTAAACCGGCAAGAATGTGCCATTTCCATCACTTGTGTACAAATGTTTTTAATATATATGATAAATTATTATCAAAGTAAACATTCTCGATAAGTTTTAATAGTATAGTCACTGCATAGTAACTATGAACAAATCGAGATTAGACTCTGGAGAAGAATTGAACGATTTTCTTAGTAGTAGGGATCAATTTGATATAAACCCATTAAAAATGCCTGTCAGCCTGGCTGGTTCTTCTGCGTGGGACGAGATGGATATCGACAAAAGAAACAGAATCCTCGGTGGAATGCTAAGGAATACATTAAGAAGATCTATAAAAAAAGTCCCACTATATAGCCAAAGTCCGTTATGGGCAAATATAAATTTGGAGGACATTGTAGATATAAGAGATCTATCCGAGCTTCCTCCTATCTCAAAAGATAGTGTTCCAGGAACAGGTTCGCCAGAGCGCCCAGGTATTCGAGGATTTAGAGAAAGAGTAATAGAAAATCCTGATGTGCTTATTCCTGAAAACATAAATGAAGTGATTGAGATGCAAGAATCAGCAAATCCAGACAATAAGCAGATTTTAGATAAATATTGTGGGAGAAAGATACTAGAGTTTGGGTCGGGAGGAAGTCAAGGAAAATCAACAATTACAAAACTCTCTTATTTGACTGTTGAAACAGAATCCTGGGCTCTTGCAAGAGCGCTCCAGAAAAACGGATTCCGCCAGGGAATGTCAGTATCCTGTTTTTATAATGATACACATAAAGGAGGACTGCAATTAGAAAGAGCCGCTGATATCTTAGATATGAAGTTTCATTCTAAAAGAAAGATTTTTACAGAACTTGCGAAAGATTCGACATTTGGTTCAGCAGTAATCAATTTTCAGCAAGCACAGAGTGATGAACAGAGAAAAAAATATGAAGCGGATGTTAGAGAAGCAATAAGATATTACATTAAAAGCAATGGAATTGAAATAATAGAATCAGTACAACCGCCAAAAGAATTCTTGCATAATAATGCGAAAGGAAACGCTTTAGCATTCATGACTATTTATGAAGAAGACCCTGCAGCATTTAGATCTGTTAAGCACGCATTTCTCACAGGATTTTCTGTTCCAAAAGAAACATATAATGTTTTAAGAGATGATGGAATAGCTGTTTCTACGACTTGGGGCTCGACTGAAGCTATGGCTCTTGCAACATATCCAGAAAAAGCTGGGTGGAGTGATGTTAACAGGCTTATTGCGACTCCTTTTCCAACTGTTGGAGTCGTAGCATGGTACCAAGAGAGAGATTGTGCAAAGCCAATATTAAAAGAAGTCGATATAGGGTTAGAAGGTGTGCTCTATGTAACAGGCTTGCTTGGTGGGGGATCAACGTATATAAATTACAGAATAGGAGATCGTGCGACGAAGACAGATATCGGATTTGAAGGAATAAATAGAAGCATGAGAATTGATATAGGGGGAAGCTGTGCAGCAGATGCACTCGGCATTTAACTATGAAAGTTGAGCATTATATAAATGGAGAGAAAACTGAATCAGACTGGTATTACAAAAGTAAAAGTCCTTTTAGCGGCATAGAATATGAAGTAGAAGTTCCGTCTTTTCAAGAAAAGCACGAGAAGATGCTGTTAGACGCTCTTGAGAAAAAAAATACTCAGTCTTTAGACGAGAGAATAAAAATTTTAGAAACTTTAAAATATTATAATCCAAAGAAAGAAGTCCTTGAAGCTGCATGCAAAATGACAGGCATACCAATCTCACTTATTAAAACAAGAATCGAAGAGGGAAAAGAAATGGCCCTCCATCTTGCAGAATCAGGATTAAAAGAAGGAAGAAAGAGAACAGTTTTTGTTGGAATATCCCCAAATGATCCGCGAGAGATTTTCTATTTCTTATCCCATTTAGTTATTTCTGGAAATCCCTCCATCTTAAAATTAAGCAAAAGAGAACCAGTATTAAGTTTGGACGTTATAGACTACATGGGCATGCACGGTCTCGCTCCAGGACTCATTAATGCAATACATGGAAATACTGCAGACAAAAAAGAGCAGGAGATATTTTCTAGAATCATTAAATCTTTAGATACGCTTATCGTAATGGGAGATGCTTATATTAGAAATGATCAGATCTCTTTTTGTGCAGAACATTCACGAGGATTGGTACTAGATTCGTCTGCGGCAAGTCCACATTTAAAGAAGTCTATCGTAGCTCCAGGATCCTGTCTCGCTGAACATAACTATCTTGTAGTAGGAAGGGAAAATTACATACAAATTGTCAAGGAATTGGGAGAGATCTATGCAAGGCTACGTGGAGGAGATATTATGGATATTAAAACAACAAGAGGATTGATAGATGACGACGTCCTTAGCCAAGTGGCAGAGATTGTTAGTATGGGAAGAGCAAGCGATATAATTAAAGTATTATATCCAAGAGATACAGAAAAAAGAAAGATAGATAATAGATTTATGGAAGGAGGAGCCATTGTGGAGCATTATTCTGAGGATCCAGAAGTTGGTGTAAATCCAATGATGGACACAAAATTACCTTTATACTTAACAGGGGTTCGTTATGTACCAACAATAAAAGATGCACTGCGAGACCTATATGCTGCGCAGAGAAGCATTGGATTAAAAAACCACGGGGAGAAGAGCATGGCCTTAAGTATATATAAAAACAAAAATTATCTAAAAACAGAAGAATTGGAGAACATTGCATACGATATTCATATAAATGAATCGCCTTCAGACGTGACAGGAATAGTTCATCAAGGAATACGTCTAAACGACATTCTAACGCATTAAGTTTAAAAACCACTCTTGCCGACTTTGAATTATGGAAACTGAAGGAACAATAGAAGGGACAGAAAGATTGATGGGCTGGAGCGGAGATTTTTATGTGAGAATTAATGGTAACAATTATTATAAAAGATTGCATAATGGGAATAATACTGAACTATTTGATATGGCAAGAGAGAATATAGGAAGAAAAGTTAGTTTAGAATTTGAGGAGGTATCAACTAAACCTTCTGATTGGTTTCTTGACAGATTCCTGCTTGCAAGTTTTAACATACCTAGAAATTATAGAGAAATCTGCAGAATATCCCAAGACATTCCTTTGCACGATGCGCGAAAGTCGTAATTGGTCATATATCTTTATAACAATAATGATTATTAACTGAAGATTTTATAATTTTTGATGAGATTTTTATCAGGTAATGAGAAAGAAGACTCTTTAAATTGGTTTGAAAAAGCGATAGAAGAAGCAAAGAAATCTGGATGTAAGAAAGCGAAAAGCGGAGCACTAATCATTAAAGGTTTGTCAATTTTTGGTGAAGGACACAGTTCCCCGCCAGGATATTTAGAATCGCAAAGAAGATGTTTTGAAGATAAATCAAAATTGCATCTAAAAATCACCGATAAGACATGTTGCATTCATGCAGAAGATAGAGCTGTAAATGATGTCTTGACTAAATTAGGAATAAATTACAAACAAATACTGAAGGGCTCAAGAATTTATTACATTAGGCTTGATTTAAAAGATAACCCTATCAGGGCAGGACAGCCCTACTGCACCTCTTGCAGCAAAAGAGTGCTGGATGTTGGAATTTCAGAATGGGCTCTCTGGCATGATGAAGGGATTGCAGTTTATACAGCAGAAGAGTACAACCTTATTTCATATCAATTCAAGGGATAGTATTTTTAACAAGGTTTAAAAACCAAATTTTGTAGGATTAAATATAATAAAATGGCTGAGAAAGAAACAAACCTTAACAAAATTAAGAGAATAATTAAAGCGCAGAAGAATATAAGAAACATCGCTACCAGCGCGCATATACATCACGGAAAAACGGCGCTGACCGACAATCTTTTGGCAGCTGCAGGATTAATGTCTGCTAAAATTGCCGGAAACCTTGAAGAGGGAATGGCGACATGGCAGCATTCAGATGAACAGGAGAGGCTTATGACAGTTGACGCTGCAAATGTCTCAATGGTTCACAGCTATCAGGGAGAAGAATATCTGATTAATCTTATAGACACTCCTGGGCACGTTGATTTCGGAGGAAATGTTACAAGAGCGATGAGAGCAATTGACGGAACTTTCGTTCTTGTATGTGCTGTTGAAGGGGTAATGCCCCAGACAGAAACAGTATTAAAACAGGCGTTAAGGGAGAGAGTAAAGCCAGTTCTATTCATAAACAAGTTTGACAGACTAATAAAAGAACTAAAATTAACTCCAGAGCAGATGCAGGAGAGGGTTCTTAAAATTATTGAGGAATTTAATAATCTGATTATGCAGATTGCAGAACCAGAATACAAGGAGAAATGGAAAGTGAGCATTTCTGAAGGCAGCGTTGCATTTGGAAGCGCCAGAGATAACTGGGCACTATCACTGCCATTTATGAAAAAGAGAGATGTCAGCTTCAAAGACATCTCAAAAATTTATGATATGGAAGACAAGGCAAGAAAGGACTGGGTCTGGCAGAATGCTCCTTTGTTTGAAGTTCTTCTTGACATGGCAGTGCACCATCTTCCAAGTCCTCTTGACGCGCAAAAATACAGAATTCCAAAGATATGGAGGGGAGACACAGATACCCAGTTTGGAAAAGACCTTGCTTCCTGCAATTCAAAAGGAGAGGTTGCTTTTGTTGTAACAAGGATAGTTATAGATCCAAGATCAGGAAAAGAAGTTTGCGCTGGAAGATTATATTCGGGTACGCTTGAAAGCGGAATGGAAGTTTATGCAAATAATGCAAAATCAAGTTATAGAGTGCAGCAGCTTTTAGTTTACAACGGAATAAAACCAGAGCAGATGGATAAAATTCCTTGTGGAAACGTTCTGGCAATTTCAGGATTAAATGTTGATGTTGGAGATACAATTACTCTTACTCCGCAAACACCATTTGAAGAGATCAGGCACATATTCCAGCCAGTCATTACAAAGTCAATTGAGGTTGTTCGCTCAGCTGACTTGCCGAAGTTAATTGAAGTTTTAAGAAAGATAGGAAAAGAAGACCCAAGCATTAAGATTGAAATTAACGAGGAAACTGGAGAGAATCTTCTTTCAGGAATGGGTGAACTGCACTTGGAAATTATAGAAGGAAGAATAAAGACTGAAAAAGGTCTGGAAGTAAAAATGGGGCATCCTATTGTTGTATATAGAGAGAGTGTTTCAAAGCCAAGCGGAACAGTAGAAATAAGAACACCGAATGGGCATAACATCATATTCTTGAGCATAGAACCTTTAGAAGAACAGGTTTATGATGCAATAGAAAAAGGAGAATTGCCAGAGGGAAAATTAAGAAAGAAACCTGAAGAAATCTGGAAGAGATTAAGTGAATTGGGAATTTCAAATGATGAGGCAAGACAATACAAGGAAATTTACAAAGGCAATGTATTTGAAGATAGAACAAGGGGAATAGTCCTGCTTAGTGAAGTTATTGAATCTGTTTTAGACGGATGGAGGCTTGTTGTTGATGCCGGTCCTCTCTCTAGAGAACCTTTGATGAAAACAAAAGTCATACTTCACGATATGAAAATACATGTTGACAACGTTCACAGGGGTCCTGCTCAGATTTATCCCGCCTTGAGAAACGGATTGAGAGAAGGAATGGCAAGAGCAGGTGCATCTATTTTAGAACCTATTCAGACACAGCTTATTGAAGGTCCTATCGCATTTATGGGCACTCTGACTCAACTAGTTGGAAGCAAGAGGGGAGTTTTGCTCGATGTTCAGCAGGAAGGAGCAGACACTGTAATTAAAGCAAAGATTCCGGTTGCGGAAATGATTGGCTGGAGCAATGATTTGAGAAGTTCAACAGAAGGAAGGGGGGTTTCAAGTCTCGCTGACCAGCATTTCCAGAAGCTTCCGGCAGAACTTCAAATTGAGGTCATAAGAAAAATCAGGCAGAGAAAAGGTCTTTCAGAGAATCAATAATTAGTAGTTTAGCAGTCTTAATATTAAATAATCTTAAATAACATTATTTAACAGGGAATTAAAGAAAGGTTTATTAACATTAAATAACTTTATTATAGAGTAAAAAAGAGATAATATGGCACTTAAAACTTTCAATATAAATGAATCAGTTTACAAGTCATATTCAAAGCATTGCAAGAAAAACGGGGTAAGCATGAGCAAGCAGGTTGAGAATTTTCTGATAGGCGAGATTGAGAAGATTACAAATGTTGATTCAAAAGAGGATATTGACATTAAAAGAATAGAAAAAGCATCAGAAAAATTTGATAAATCTATTGAGCACCCATTAAAGAAATATTGCTGATATTTATTATGTAAAGAAAGATTTATAAACTATAGCCACTATAGCATCTATAGGACAAAATGGAAACGTCAACAATACAACTAAGCAAAGAAATAAAATACAAGATATCTTCCTTCGGGTTAAAGGGAGAAAGTTTTGATACCATAATTAGAAGGATATATTCTCTTGCTATCAAAGAACAATTAAGAGAATTTTTAATGTCTGAAGAAGGATTTGTTCCCATTGAAGAGGCTATAAAAGAAGCTGATAAAAAATGGCCAAAGTAAGCATAGCAGAAGCGTTAAAAGACGAGATTTTAAAAAAATTCAAGGGAGAATCTAAGTTAATATTCAGGCAGATGTATTCTTTAGAGCAAAATCCAAACAAAGGCAAAATGTTGGGACAAGTTGGTGGAATTGTTATTAAAGAATTAAGATATAAATCATTTAGATTTTACTTTATTACTGACGGACACAAACTAAAATTAATAGACGAATCAAATTTAATTGAGATATTGATAAGATTTGTTAGAATGTCAGACAAAAAAGATCAGCAAGAAACAATTAATGAAATCAGGAAGATATTGATTAACTTTGGTCCTGAAGGATTCAACAAAAACTACTAGCCAATTTTATTCTAGAGCCCCTTAATATATCTAAACGCCAGCCAAGATATTGGCAGAAGAATTAGATAATGTATTGCTAAAAATTCAAGAACAAAATCCAAAGGATAACCTTCAATAAAATATCTGATTTGCAATAGAACGGCTATCCCTGAGAAAAATAGTGCTTTTTTAAATGGGGTTTGATTTCTTACAAAAAAATAAATAATTGCTCCATAAACTGCTCCATAAATAATCTTATTTCTGAAATAATACGATGGAACAGCATATTCTGAAGAAAGAGAGTGTACGAAATAGTCAACTGCTGTAAATAAAACAATAATGGCAAAGATGGCGATAATAATAAACGCTGTTTTTTTAATATTCAGCCTCTTGCCAGACTTTTTATTTGCCTCTCTTTTCATCAACTCATTAAGTTGGTCAAGAATTTAAATTTATGTCTATATTGTAAAATTTGGACAAAGACAATTATATCTGTTTTTAATTCATCTATAAACTTTTTGTTAGCAAAAAGTTTAAATACCCCCTAAATTAAATTGATTTACATAAAATGGCAAAACAAAAACCAATACTTAACGTTGTGTTTGTAGGTCACGTTGACCACGGAAAGTCAACCACAATCGGAAGATTAATGTTTGATACTGGAAAAGTTCCTCCTGAAGAGCTTGAGAAGTTGAAAGCTGAAGCTCAAAGGCACGGAAAAGCAGGTTTTGAATTTGCATTCGTCATGGACAAATTCAAGGAAGAAAGGGAGAGGGGAGTTACAATTGACCTTTCTTATCAAAAACTTATTACAAACAAATATGAAGTTACAATAATTGACGCGCCAGGACACAAGGACTTCGTCAAAAACATGATTACAGGAGCATCACAGGCAGACGTTGCATTTTTAACAGTATCTGCTAAAGATGGTGTTCAGCCGCAAACCCAGGAGCACATCTGGCTTTTAAGGACAATGGGTGTAGCCCAGGTTGCAGTAATACTTAACAAAATGGATACAGTCGACTATAAAGAAGATGTTTTTAATAAAATAAAAGCAGACGTAAGCGCAAAGTTGAAAGAAGCAGGGTATAAGCCAGACACAATGACTTTTCTTGCAGTATCAGGATTTAAGGGAGACAATGTTGCAAAGAAATCAACAAACATGCCTTGGTACAAAGGTCCTACTGTTTTGGAGCAGTTTGATTTGTTCAAGGAGCCAGACAAACCAACTAATTTGCCTTTGAGAATGCCATTGCAGGATGTTTATGAAATCACAGGAATCGGAACTGTTCCTGTTGGAAAGATTGAGACTGGAACTATGAAAATAGGCCAGAAAGTCATTGCTTTGCCGGGAAGATCAGGTAAAGGAGTTGAAGGAGAAGTCAGAAGCATAGAAATGCACCATGAGCAGTTGCCTCAAGCTGAAGCTGGAGATAACGTCGGAGTAAATATAAGGGGTCTTGGAAAGAAAGATATTGCAAGAGGAGATGTAATTTGCGATGCTGCAAAGCCAGCAACAATTGCAGATGAATTTGTAGCGCAAGTTGCAGTTATCTCTCATCCTACAGTTATAGCAAAGGGCTACACACCGGTATTCCACGTTCACACTGCACAAGTACCTTGCCAGTTTGTTGAACTTATTGAAGTAACAAGAGCAGGGCAGACAATGAAAAATCCAGACTTCTTAAAGAACGGAGATGTTGCTAAAGTAAGAATCAAGCCAATTGGAAACCTTGTTCTTGAAACACAGGCTACAAATCCACATATGGCAAGATTCGCAATAAGAGACGCAGGAGCAACAGTTGCTGCAGGCGTCTGCATAGAGCTTAAGGCCAAAGCCAAATAAGTTCAATTAACCAATATTCTTGACAATATTTAGAAAATTATATTCTCCTTATACCGGAGCGTATAACAACAATCCTTAAAAAGTTCCAAAATATTGCAACTAGATGGGATTGGCAATAGTAAGAGACGATACAAGAGTTGTAACAAAAAGAGAGCTTGAAGAGAGGCTGAAAAATGCGGGAGATTATGTCAAGATGGACTTACTTTCATCAGCTTTAAAGAAGCAGCTTGATTTTGATACAAAAAAATTTGTTCTTTTCAAGCTCGCTGAAATCTATGAAACAAGAAAGATGTTCTCTGAAGCTGCAAAGATGATGAGAAATGCCGCAGAGATAAACGCCACTTATGAAGGAAAGATGAATGATTTTATGAAATCATGCAATTTATTTATCAAAGGGGGAAGTTTTGCAGAAGGAGAAGTCTCATTTGTAAAAGCAATGGGCTGTGCAACTGAATTGCAAAAAGCAAGATTAAAAACTGCAAAGAAAGAGGCATACAAGGCTCAAGCAAAAGAATATCTTGCAAGACAAAGAAGAAGTCATGCTATGGAAGTTTATGAAAAGATTCTTAGTTTGGAATTAACTCCTGACGAGAAGAAAGAAGCACAAACAACTCTTCTTGGATTGTATGAAAAACTAGGAAAAGTCAAAGAGTACTATGCATTAAAGGCAAGTATGTAAATTATAAAAGATAAGAAATAATAAGAATAATTTATCTTAGCTTATTTTGCTCAGCAATCTCAACCTTCCAAATTTATCATAATACTTCTCAATTATCATATCTTATAAAAATTTAAGCAGAAACTAAATTTTTAACTCTTATATCTGAAAGAAAATCTTTGGACATCCTTTTACTTACATTCAAAAGTTCTATGCCCAATATTTTGCCTTCTTCATCTAAGTCGATTATAGTCTCGTCATCTATCTTCTTATTCTTTGCAAACTTTCCGATACCCAACTCAATATAAACTGCGTCTGCTTCCCTATCAAATGTTATTTTCATTTTTCTTTTCTCTTATATGTAATAAATAGTTATAATCTTTATATATTTATCCTTCTCATAAACAATTTCTATTTTAGCTCTTCCGATATCTTTCTGAACATAATATCTCCCTTCTTTCTTAGAAGTTTTATCTGGATATTTTATTGCGCTAATTGCTTCTTCTTCAGTTATATCTCTTCTTTGCAATCTCTCTTTTGCATGTTCTGTGAATATAACCTCCATAAATTAAGCAAGAAATGGGAAGTTAAAAGACTTGTGGAAGCAGATAGTTGCCTTAGTTTTATAAAAAATAAAAAGAAATAGAAATTTTGCTTGCGTTTTAATCACCAGACATTGATTCAAGGCCTTCAAAAAGCTCTTCGCTGTCAGGCTCTGCCTCTTCTAAGCCATGCTTTTCTACAACGTCTTGTCTCTTTGCCTCTTTTTTAACCATTTTCTCAATTATCTTTCGTTTTCTATAGAGAATTATTTTTATTTATAAAGTTTTTCATTTTGTTCTGTTAATGTAACAAAGTAATATCAGATAATCTTATATACTATAAAAGATTATTAATTGCATAATTAGAAAATAGCAACTATAAGACTATGAGGTTTTAGAATGAAAATTAAGCCGTATATAAACAAATTGAGCAATTCGAAGGAGTATAAGGAATTTCATGGGAAGTATTCAGACTCGTTCATGATGGCAGGGTTTTTCATTTTGGATTTTGAGACAGGAAAGAATCTTCATCAGATAGATTATTATGTACCTACTGAAAGAAAAATAGCTGCATTTACATTGGATAGGGGAGTTATTATGCAAATGCTTGATATGATTGACTCAAAAATTGTCCCAGAAAAGCTGGACATGGAAGTAAACATAGATCTTGATGCCATTCATGGAATTTTGGAAGATGAGATGAAGAACAGGAGCATAACTGAAGAAGTTAAAAAGATAATTGCAATTCTACAGGCAATTAATGGCAAGAAAATCTGGAATCTTAACTGTGTGCTATCTGGAATGAGCATCCTGAAAGTGCACTTAGATGATGAGTCTAAAACTGTGTTGAAGATGGAAAAATCATCAATTTTAGATTATGTCAAGAAAATGCCTGCAATGCTTCCGCAAAAAGCAGATAATGGAGAATTGGGCAAAATTATGGGGCAAGATTCAGAAAAAGATATTAAAGAGAAGATAAAGAGTATACAGAGCATAGAGAAAGAGTTAAAGAAAGAGGAAGAAAAATACGCAGAAGAGCTTAAGAAGAAGGGAAAAAAGAAAGATAAAAGCACAACAGAAAAACAAACAAAAAAAGAATAAATTTTTAAATAACAGTCTATAAAAAATCAATTAATAGTTCACTCATTTAAGCACATGCAAATGGCTGTGAGGCAGCGCAATAACCTTTGTTTCCGCTGCTGTCTGTAACTTCTGCAGCTACCCCAACATTTGTTGCAGCAAATCCTGCATTAACAGAATAAAGCTTTGTCTCAAGCTCTCCAGGAGAAACTGAATAATTAAATGCAGTTGTAGAGCCGTCTGCTTTAGCAAAAATGAGCTTAATTCCTGTCAAGGTTGCAGCACCGCTGTTTCTTTTAACAGTAACGTTATACAAATTGCTTCCGCCAAGAGTGCATCCTGTTATCTCAAGATTTGCGTTTAAGCATGCCTGTGTTTGAGCAACCTGCGCCCCGCTCTTTGACAGCAAAGGCGAGACAAAACTCCAAAGTATAACAACCGCCACAACAGACAGCAAGACTATCAAAACCGTAGTAACAATGTCTGAAATTGCTTTCTTGTTCATTGCAATTTTAGAGATAGAGGATGTAGCATCTTCTCTATCTGAAATCCCCTTTTATCTGACATATTCAAGGTAAAATCAGCTATTATTTAAACCTTATTATTTATGCGCAAACCAGAACTCGTAAGATGCATCTTTTCCAACCCTGTCAAATCTGCAGAAGCCAAACCTCTCAAATTGTATAATATCTCCATCTTCTAAATTTTCAATCTCTCTTTCTGCCAGACCTTCAACCCACTTTCCGTCCGGCATAAAAATTCTCGTTTTAACTTCGTCTGAGACCCAGTTTATTTTTGGAATTTCCTTATTTTCTTCAGATGTAAATTCAATCTTTTTACCAAGCAAGACATTGTAAAGATGAAGAAGCCTTATCTCCTTGTTCTTAAATTTTTTAAAATCGTCATCAGAGATAAATATTCTTCCTATTTTTATCTCTCTTGTTTCAGCCCTGTCTGGGTGAATTGGCACTTCTATTTTTTTTGTATCTGGCTTTTTCAAGACTTTTAGTTCAACAGGGTTCTTGACAAATGAGTATCTGTTTGCAGTTTGGTCTATTATCTTTCTGTTTATAGAATAAAGAACATCAATCGGAATTGAGATATCCTGCTTGTTTAATCCTATCTCTTCAACAAACTGCCTTATTGCTTTAACGCCTATTCCCCTTCTTCTTAAACTCTGAATGCTCCAGGTTCTTGGGTCGTCCCATCCAATAAATTCCCCCGACTTTACTTCTTTTTGGGCTTTTGATTTTGATATTTTGTTTTCTATTCCTTCTATTCTTACGAGCCCTGCATGAATTGTTTCAGGATGTTTCCATCCAAAAATATCCCAGATATATTTTTCCATATCTGTTTCTATCATAAGGTCATTTCCTCTTATTATATGGGTAATCCCAAGAAGATGGTCGTCTATCGCCCAGCTCATTTCCAAGGTAGGCCATATTCTGTATTTGTTTCCGACCAGAGGGTGCTTTCTCTCGGATATTTTAAACAAAACTCTGTCTCTGAAAGCAGGATTTGGATGATTCATCTTTGTTTTTAATCTCAAGACAAACGAGCCTTCAGGAGCATCAAACATTTTTTTCCATTTTGCAAGATTTTCCTTTAATGTATTGCTTCTGTGCTCGCATGCCTTTCCTTTCTTCCTGTTTTTTCTCAGCGTTTCAATATTGCACGAACAGGCATAAGCTGCTTTTTTTTCAATAAGTTCAATAGCATATTTATAATAAAGTTCAAGCCTTTCTGATTTATAGACAAATTTCTCATCATATCTTACTCCAAGCCAGTCAAATGCATTCTGAATTAATTTATATGCTTCCGGCATAATCTGCTTTTCTTCGCTTCCTATTGTATCATCAAAAACAAGAATTGTTTTTGCGTTATATTTCTCAGCATAAAGTGCATTTAGCAGGTATGTTTTTGCATTTCCTATATGCAATGCCCCTGAAGGAAATGGCGCGAGCCTGAAAACCATATTTTTTCCTGAATTTTTGAGTTCCGGCAATCCTGTTTGAGCTTGCTCATGCTCCTTTACAACATTTTTTAGGTCGTGAAATTCCCTCTGCATCTTTATTTCGTCATAAGAATTAACTTCTTTTACAATCTCAAGAATTTGAGGCATAATTTGTTTGATATCTTTCTTTTCAAGCCCGTGCTGAAAGAGTTTTGGCAGTATTTTGCCCGCATCTGCCTTGCCAAATTCAAGTGCGTTCTTCAGGGCATATGCCTTAATCTCTTTTGAAAAATCTCTCATATCCCTATAAGAGAATTATAACTTTTAAAAGTATCTTCTTAGCTCGTCTTGTTCAAACTATCCTCAAGTCTGTCAAGCCTCTCTATAAATTTATCAATTTTATATTCAATATCATCAATCTTTATTTTTAATGCATTCAAACTGTCTTCATCAAACTTTTGGCTCTCGCCTGAACTTGGACTGGTGACAGAATTGGCGGTTGAAGAGCCAATTGAAGCCATATCACCAAGAAAGCTAAAATTGCTTGTATCTGCTGTCACACCTGCATTGCTCACTTGTGCAGGAGTTGTAGCTTCATCAGCAACCTCACTTTTAAGACTGGCAAGATCAATGAAACCATCCTCAATCTTCAACCCCCTCTTGAAGTTATCTTCTTTTATTTTCAGAAGCCCTTTTTTCTTAAGCAAAGTATAATCTATGTAATCTTCACCCATTATATTTATAAACACCCATTTTATTTAAAAGTTGCCTTACCCATTAAGCCTAAATTTTATAAAATCTTGATCATTTTTTGCAAGCTCTTCAACACCACAAAATAGCTCTTTTAGCGACTTCATCATAAATCTGGCTTTTTCTGAATTTACACTATACTTTTTAATGAAAATACAATCAAGTATAGAATATAACTCGCCTATACTTTTATAGCAAAAATAATGTTCTTCTGTATTTTTTAATCTTCTTCCAATAGTTGAGATTCTGTCATCAAGGTATAAGTCATCCCCATTCTTTAGCTTGCAAGGAAAGGCCTCTCTGACATTTAAGCTAAATTCTTTAAATTTCTCTTCTAACTCCATAAAGAATTAATGTCTTTATTTTATATAAAACTGTCGCCTTAACTAATTCTTAAGCAATCTTTAAATAAACATATTTCTATAAAAATCTATACAAAAGAGGAAAAATGGCAGTTGACCCAAAAAATCTAATCGCATCTATCAACCCTGATATTTATTGCAAAAAAGAAGTGCAGAAAGAAGTTAAAAGTATAATAAAAGAAGAAGTTAATAGTATAAAGAACATTATAGAGCAAAAAAAGAAAGAAGGAATAGAAACTAGCGATTCAGACTATCAGACAAGCGCATACATTAGAGCTGCGGAGAAGGCAGCTCTTCCAGATATAAACTATCTTGACTTGGATGCACTGATTAAAACCCCATTTAAGCTTGTAGGGCTAAAAAATCCCATAGAGCAGCACTCAATAACTTACGAAACTTCTTCTCAAGCGCTTGAGCAGGTTTATTACTGGCTTCATGATTATCTTCAGAATAACAAGGCAGATTACGGCACAGTTGAAAAGATAATTGATAACTTCCTCTCCTCTCCAGGCTCAGCACATTTTTCAGAAATGGGCGCAAGGGCAACAAAAATGCAGGAAGAAGGAATGAAAATTCTCGGAATTGCAAACCAATTAATAAAGTCAATTTTGAACATAATTTATGATTTGAAAGAATTTAAGTTAAGGCTTGATATTTATGACGAATATCATAATGAGAATAGCAAAAACCAGCAAGAGTCAGCTTATCTCTCATTAAAGCAGATATGGATAGACCAAGTAGACATAAAAAGAGGAAACAGCTCAATAAAAGGTCTAGCTGTCAGCGGTGCAAACGGTCCAAATTTTGTAATGCTTATTGACGCTTTCATGGCAGCCAAATCTCTTGACGAAATAAAAAAGATGGATTTAAATGATAGGGTCAAAAGATTGCTTATACAAAGATTCGGGGAATTTCTGCGCTGGCTCGAACTGTCTGAGAAAGAGTTGAGGAAAAGATATGAGATAGAAAAAATATATCTTAAGAGTCAGGTTAATAGCGTGAAATTATATTCAAGGTGGGCAAAGCCATATCTGAATGCAGCTGCAAAATTAGAGCAGAGAGCAACAGCAACTTCATCTCTTGTTTCTGCATTCAGCACCACTTTGTTTGAACTAACACTTCTTGGAATAGGAGAATATAAACCGGAGAGCGATGTAGCTAAAGGAGATTTGCCAAAAGTCTTTAATGGTGCAAACAAAAGAAAATACTCTCCAGTTGTTCTTATAGAGCTTAAATTCAGGGCAATTCCAGAAAGATTCCAACAAGGTCAACAAGGAGGATATGGATTTAAGGGCAAAGCAGATGTAATATTTACAAGTTTTGCCCTTAACGAAGAGGAAAGAGAACTTTTCAAAGAGCAGTTGGAATGGGATGACTTTAAAGATCTTTATTCAATGATTACTGGGGCAACAGAAGAGAGTTTAAAGCAGATACAAGACGACATAAATGAACAGCTTGGAGAATCAGATAAAAAAGAAACTAAAAAAACAACAAGCGAAGAAACAAATCCATTTTCAGCACTTTTCTCAATATTTACAGACATGTTTAATAAAAAAGAACAAGATAAAAGTAAAGATAAAAAAGAAAAGAAAATAGAGATCATACAAGATTCAGACATAGAGAAAGTTATCCGCTCGCAGGCAATCCTTGAAGCAAGAAGAAGATGCAGAAAGATGTACGACTCTTTCAAGAAATCAAATAACAGCCCTGCTTTTTAAGCCAGCAATCCAAGTTTTTAAATAATTAATTAATATTTAAATAGATAAATAAATGAAAAATAAAAAGGATGTATTTAAGAATGGATAAAGGATTAAGATATATTACTAATTCATCAGATATCTATATTTATAGAACAAATATTGGTCAATTTTACTTGCCAGGTTCTAATTATATAATTTATTAGAAAAAATTAGGCCCTAATCAGTAGGGCTCAACCCTTAAATATTGCTCTGTCCTTTTAATAAAATGCCAGAAGAAGAAAAGAAAAAGAAAATAAAAATAATCCGTGAGATAAAGCCAAAGATAAGAATTATTTCTGAAAGCGGGGAAGACGGACAAGAAGAGCCTGAAACAGAAAAAACAAAATCCGGCGAAGAAACACCCTTGGAGGAGATAATATCTGAAGACGCTCCTTCTGCAAGGGAATTTCCCCAATTCGCAGGAAGAACCTCAGAACAGGATAGGGGCAATTTGCAAACACCATCCGCAACAACAGAAGCAGAAAATAAGAACGTTGAAATATATCAGGTTCAAAGAGACTTAACGGAAAGTGAAATAGCAAGAGTTTATCCAACAGATGAATTAGCAACTCCAAGAACAGCAGACCTTACTGCAGCTGCACAGGAAAGACAAATGGACAGAATGAACAGGAACAGTTTGATAAGCAGAGAGTTTGATTCAACAAGTCGGATGATGGAAGATAAGAAATATGAGCTCAGTCTGGAAGATAAACATGTTAAAAAAAGAAAGCATCCTTGGGAGTAAGATAGTATTTAAACATCAAAAATCAAAGATTTTTGTGGCTTAAAAGTTGCAAGGCAACTTTTAAATAAAGGTATTTGTTTAATTGGTTATGGGTGATGACTATTTTTATGAAGGGGCAGATTATGGCACTGACCCCGAATATGGCACGTTTTCTCAGGCATATGTAGGGGAGATGTATAAAAACATAAGTTTGGCAACAGATGCAAGAGTTGCTAACCAGTTAAAGGCGGCTACAGAAAAGTTAAACACTGGGGCAACATCTGTTGAAATCTCAACTATTTCTCCAGATATTTTTGAGACAATTCCAAAAGAGCATTTTAAGGAGTTAAATAGATTGAGAAAATTAGTTGGTGGTAATGTAGAATTAACTTTGCACGCCCCTCTTGTCGAGCCTACAGGTCTGACAAAAAAAGGATGGGATGAACATGATAGAGAACAGGCAGAAAGACAGATGGTAGATGCGGTAATTAAAGCACACGAATTAAATCCTGAAGGAAATGTTGTGACTACATTTCATGCAAGTATCGCTGGGCTTCCTGCAGAAACAGAAATCTGGGAAGGTGAAGGCAAGGAAAAGAAGAGGATAGTAAAAGAAGTTGTTGTTATAGATGAAAATACCGGAAACTTTGTACAGATACCAGTTAGACCTAGCCAATTTTTGAGCGAAGACAAAAAAGAAGTTTCAATAAAAGATAAAATATCAGAAATTAATGAAAAAAACTGGTATGACCAATTGCATCACCTTGATTATGCTGCAGAATTAGGAGAATCAACAATTGAAAAAGGGATTAAGCTTATAGAAAGCAAAGAAAATAAGAAGATTAACGAGAAAGATATAATAAACAGCTATAAAGATTATGTGACTGGAAAGACAGAAGCTTTTGAGAAATTCTTGGAAAAAGAAAAGCCGGAAGTCATGGATTTTTACAAAGACCAAATGAAAACAATATCTTACGGAGATATTAATCTTAGGCAGGCATATAATAATTTAAAGGAAATTTTTGACCAGAGTTACAGGACTTTTGAATTAAGCAACTCTGAGAAAGCAAAAGAGAATATTGAAAAGTTAGATAAATTTAGGGCCAAAATTGAGCCAAGAATAAACGAGCTTAATAAGCCAGAGAATTTAATAGAACTTGCAAAAACAGTAAGAGATGGAGTTCATGTCTTGCGTTCTATAGAAACAAGCCAGATTCCCCAAGTGCTTAAACCATTAAAGGAATTTGCAATTAACAAGTCAGCAGAAACATTTTCAAATGTCGCCCTGGATTCTTACAAAAAATTTGGAGAGCACTCTCCAATTATAAGCTTAGAAAATCATCCTGCTGGTCAAGCAATTATAACATCTGGGAGGGACATAAGGAGATTAATTGAAGAAACAAGAGATAGATTTGCGGCAAAAGCTGTTAAAGAGTGCGGTCTTTCAAAGGACCAGGCAAGAGAAGAAGCTGAGAAATTGATTGGTGCAACCTGGGATGTTGGACATATAAACCAGATTAGAAAATTCGGGGCAGGAGATGAGGAATTAAAGATTGAGGCAAAAGCAATTGCTCCTGTGCTAAAGCATATTCATCTATCTGACAATTTCGGCATTGAAAACATTGAGTTGCCCATGGGAATGGGTAATGTTCCTAAAGAAACTTTTAGATGGCTTAAAGAAGAGAGTAAGAATTTTGACAAAATCAAGAAAGTTGTTGAAGTTGGAAACTGGTATCAGCATTTCCAGTCAACTCCACTGCAAGAGACACTTAGAGCATTCGGCTCTCCAATTTATGCTCCAGGTGCGGGAAGTTATTGGAGCTCAAGAGGCTATTTTTCAGGATATGGAATGAATCCCGAGATACATCATTCATTGTATGGAGCAGGATTTGCAAATCTTCCAACAGAGCTTGGCGGGCAGATAGCAGGACGAAGCAGGCTTTCAGGCAGCCCTATGGAATAATTATTGCAAAGGCAATCTTTAAATATCATATTAGAATATATAATAAAATGAGAAAGAAAGGTGATAAGAAAGAGACGAGACTTGTAAGTGAAAGAGATATTTCTCTGGATTTTGCATCAAGGGCGCAGGCAAAGTTTGACAGGCTTCTAAAAGCATCAATCCTTTTTGGCTCTCAGGCAAAAAACACTCAGACAACTAAGTCAGATATAGATATAGTTTTAATCATAGATGACGCCTCTGTTGAATGGGATTTGGAGCTCATAGCTTGGTACAGGGAAGAATTAGGAAAGTTAATAGCTGGGAAAGATTATGGAAAAGAGTTGCATATAAACACAATTAAACTTACAACATGGTGGCAGGATTTAATTCATGGAGATCCTGTTGTTCTTAACATTTTGAGATATGGAGAAGCGCTCATAGATTTGGGCGGATTTTTTACACCTCTTAAATTCCTTCTTGAAAAAGGAAAAATAAGGTCAACGCCTGAAGCTGCTTTTGTAGCATTGCAAAGAGCCCCGACCCATCTTGTAAGAAGCAAGATTGCAGAAATGGGAGCTATAGAGGGAATTTATTGGACAATGGTTGATTCTGCGCAGGCAGCTCTTATTGTTGCAGGAAAAATGCCTCCAAGCCCAGAACAGATAGGTGAGATGCTTAAAGAAGCATTTGTAGACACAGGAATGGTTTCTACAGGTTATGTAAGAGCGTTTAATGATTTGTTTGCAATGCACAAAAATATCTCTCATGGAAAAGTTTCAGAGGTAAAAGGTTCTGAAATAGACAGATGGCAGGAAATTGCAGAGAAATTCATGTCAGAGATGACGGGCCTGATAAATAAAATGATTGAGAAAAAATAAATTAATTTTCACATCAAAAAGTCCTTGTATTTTACCTTGGCTTAAAAGCCAAGGTTTGTTTGGACTTTGAGAGACAGAGACAAACTATGCAATTATCTATGACTTAAAAGTCATAGTTTGTGCTCTGTATCAAAGTTTAGAATCAACAGAATCAATGGCCTTTTCTATATGAGATCTCATTTCCATATAAAAGTCTGTCTTTGCCCCAGAAAATTTTCTAAAACGATGGCTTCCTCTTACAGCTGCATATATTGCTTCTCTGTTTAAGCCTCCCTCGTACTGCATTATTGCAAAATCCCAGACATTCTTAAGTTCATCTTGGGCTTCATTGCAATACCTATTTTCATTCATCTCATTCTTTGTCATCTTCTTTACCTATCTTGTATACGAGGTTTCTTGCAAGCTCAAATTCTTTTATATCTTTATCGCTTCCCATTTTCTTGAGAGTCTTTCTGAATATTTCCTCAACAGGAGTTTTCTCATAAGCAATCTTCTCATAGTTTTTCTTGTGCTCTTCAGCAAGTTTTTCTAATCCAGACAAAACATCCTCTTTGATGTCAGAAACATAACCATGCTGAACTGCAGCATATGCAAGTGCTCTTGACTGATTTTGTATATCTTTGCTGTATCCTTCATTTTTTACTTTTTCTGCAAGTTTATTTCCAAGGCTTTTTGCAGCAATTTCGCGAAGTCCGCCTATAATTTTTTCTTCATCTCCAGATATTGGCTCGCCTTTCTCGTATTTTTCCTTAAAACCTTCATAAGATTTCCATTGTCTATATGCGCCAAGAACATAAATATCTTCTCCTTCTACTCTTTCAGCAATCTCTTTGCTTCCGGCAAGTTTTGATAATTTATCAGTAGGTATCTCATTAACAATTGATTCAAGATTACCGGATAGTATATTTGCAGATCTCTCATTTGCCTCGCTTGATCTCAATCCAATATATTTTTGAATATCTTGGTTATAGAAGTCATTTGGAAGCTTATCAACACCATCCTTAAGTGCACGTTCTTGAGCATATTTCACAAGGTCATCAATAGCATTGTCTTTCACTTTTGATCTTGGGTCTTTTGCAGCCTGCTCGTTAAGTTTGTCAGCCCTGCTTAACTCATCCATTGCATCAAAAAATGCTTGGTACTTCTCCTGATTTTCAGTACTATTTGTCATAATCTCTATAAGAATATATACTATTTAAACCTTTTTAATATAGTAACTTAAGGGTAGTAACAATTTTCTATTAAATCTATAGCTTTTTCAGCTCTTTCTCAAGATTAAATTCTTCTTTTTCTCTCTCTTCAAATAAGCTTGAATCTATAGGGATGGCGTCATTTAATTGTGGAATATCGTTGTCTTTTTTACTATCTCCAGGGCTATATTCGTCTTCTACTTCCTCTTCAGCAACATCACTATTATTCTCTTCATTCTTATCTTCCTCTCCTTCAACTATCTCTTCTTTATTATCCTCTTTTCTTATTTCCTCTTTCTTTGCTTGTTCTTTTCTCTTCTCATTTTCATCTTCTTTTGGCTTCTCGCCCCATTTGCCTGCTTCAAGCTCTGCAACAAGCTTGCTTACTCTCTCTGCGGCATCTGCATTTACAGATATTGAAGATATGCCTTCAGAAACCAAAAATCTTACCATATCATCTTTGCTTCCTGACTGCCCGCATATGCTTGTCTCAACACCATACTTTTTGCATCTCCTTATCACATAACTCAATGCTGATAATACTGCAGGATTCATCTCATCATAGATATACTGCACTTCAGAATTGTTCCTGTCTATCGCAAGAATATATTGTGTTAAATCATTTGTACCAAAACTGATAAACGAAATTCCCTCAATGCACAAGTCATTTATTATCTGGACAGCTGCAGGAGTTTCTACCATTATCCCAATAAGGAAATTATCAGGATAGCCAACTTCAGATGCTATCTTTTTGGTTTCTTTAAGCTCGGTAACGCTGATAATCTGAGGCATCATTAACCCTATCTTCTTGTCTGGAAAATCTTTTGCTACTTTTACTATTGCTTCTATCTCTGCCCTTAAAATTTCTTTGTGCTCAAGACCAAATCTTATTCCGTGATCTCCAAGCATCGGATTTCCTTCAACAATTTTTGGCGCTTCTTCAAGATTCCTGTATTCGTCGCTTCTTATGTCAGAGCTTCTTATCCACGCTCCTTCAAAATGCTCTGCAATTTTTCTGATTCCATTATAAATTAACTCTTCATACTCTTTCATTGCTTTATTCTTGACAAAATAAAGAGGATGCTTTCCAGATTCAGCAATTATTCCTTCAATTCTTGTAAGCCCAACCTCTTTTGCACCAGAAAGAGTAGCTCTCTCTGCAAAATCTGGCAAATCAACAATTACTTTTATTTTTGTCTTTGTTTGAACAATCGGCTCAACTTTGGAGATTTTTGTCTCTCCCTGCCCTGCATAAACCTTTCCGCTGTCTCCATCTACGGTTACAATTTCTTCATCTTTAAGAGATTTTGTAGCGTTCCCAGTTCCTACAACAGCAGGAATACCCATCTCTCTTGAAACAATACTTGCATGTGAAGTAATGCCCCCTTCATCAGTTACTATTGCAGCAGCTCTCTGCATTGTCACAACCATGTCAGGATTTGTCATTTCTGTGACAAGAACATCTCCTTTCTGAATCTTCTTTAGGTCATCAAGAGAATAAACAATTTTTACTTTTCCAGAGTTTATTCCAGGAGAAGCACCAAGCCCAGACAATATAACTTCTCCGCCAAGTTCTCTGTTTGCTTTCTTTTTCTCGCTTAGAGTTGTTATTGGCCTCGACTGCACAATATAAAAATCCCTTCCAGAGATAGCAAATTCAATATCCTGCGGCTTCTTGTAATGTTCTTCAAGTTGCTTTGCATATATAGAATATATTTTCAGTTCATAATTAGATAAAACCTGCTGGTTCGCTCTCTCTTTTGTAAGTTTAACGACTTTGTTTTCTCCTGAAGAGTCTCTTACAATTGCAACTTTCTTCTCTGCAATCTTTGTCTCTAAAACTTTGAAATTCTCAACATTTCCGTCAATAATATAATTATCTGGCTTTATTCTTCCAGAAACGATTCCCTCTCCAAGTCCCCAGACAGCTTCTATCATTATTGTATCTTCCATTGTTATTGGATTCCTAGAGAAAATTACTCCTGATTTATCCGCATCTACCATTTTTTGCACAACAACCGCAAGCTGTGCTTTTTCCTGCCCAAATCCCTTCTTTTCCCTGTAATAAATGGCTCTTGCAGTAAATAAAGATGCAAAACATTCCTTTACTTTTTCTATAAGTGCATACTTTCCCTTCACATTAATAAAACTCTCTTGCTGCCCTGCAAAACTTGCGTCAGCTAAATCTTCTGTTGTTGCAGAGCTCCTTACAGCAACAAAAGGCGGCTCTCTCGAGCGGTTTAATATTCCAAGTACTGTTTGTGTTGCTCCAGCAAGTGCAGCTTTGTTGACATCGAGGACATCGTAAGCATCAATAATCTCACTTTCCATTTCCAATGGCATTTCTGCTTTTGAGATAATCTCCCTTATATCATTGGACACATTTTCAAGATTTTCTGTATCTTCAATATCAATTCCAGAAAGTTTGTCTTTTATTTCTTCAAGCAATCCAGAGTTCTCCATAAAATATGAATAAGATTGGGCAGTAATTATAAATCCTGGAGGGATTGGAAATTTTGTATTGTACATCTCTGCAAGCGAAGCCCCTTTTCCTCCTGCAATTGCAACGTCTTTATTGCTTAGTTCAGAAAACCATCTTACAAATTTTCCAGTTGTCTCTTTCTTATTTCCCTCTTTTCCACCCATTTTAATAATCAACAACCATAGTTAATAAAGATTGCTTTAATCAATGCAATTATACAACTTCAAGCACGAATATATTTCTTCCTACAATCTGATCTGGGCGGAATTCTCTTATAGGAAAATTAACATCCGAGAGATTATAGATACCGAGACCGGTTTCCTCGCATATTCTATTTATATTGCACGAAATTCTGCCTTCTTGGGATTTTATCAAAGGAGAACTAAAAGCCAATTTTGCATTTTTCTTCATTCCTTTCTTAACATTATTTAAAACCCCAATTATTAAATGCTCAAATTCAAAAATAATCTGCATTGCTTTTTCTTTGCTTGGCATCTTTGTCATTAATTCTCCAAGAAATGGTTCTGTTGCAATTCCGTCTGCCTTATCTATTCTTACATTTATAGAGTCTTTATTTATAATAATTGGCCTTGCATCTATTTTATACTTCTCCCTGAACCAATCCATATTTTTTCTTGCATTTTCAGTCGCGCTTTTATCTATGTCAACTCCAATTGTGTTAATTCCTTTAAGCAAAGCCTCTCCCAAAATAACACCAATTCCGCAGAATGGGTCGAGCAGAATCTCATTTTTCTTTGTTTGCGAGAGATTAATTAGAATTCTTGCAAGTCTTGGAGATATTGCAAGGCTCTCTCTTCTGTATGGTTTTTTCATATCTCTTTTTTCAGCTTCAGCACTGTCATAGCTCTCTTCAAGGAACCCGAAACTAAAATTTCCTCTTTTTTCATCAGAAAACAAGAAATAATTCATGTCGCGAAGCATAATTTTTTCAGGGCTTCCCCGAGAGATCTCTCCATCCTGCAGTTTTATTGTTCCGCTAACACCCTTATATCTTGCCTTTAATCCTTCATTCCTAAAATTCCCTCTCATCGCTTCAAGAACCATTGAGAGATTTTCATCAGAAGCAAAATTTAATAGAGAATAAACAACTTTATTTTCCCTTCCAAAATAAACTGGTTTTTCTTTTATTTGCTTTAATAAATCCCTTATCTTCCCAGAGAACAAAACCCTTCCAACAGCAATTGTCCCGCCAAGTTCATTGATAACATTTTTCAGATTAATCTCTCTCTCAATTTCAACCAGCAAACCATTAACTCTAAAAAAACTATAATTTAAAGAGATATTTTCCTTTTTTAGATACGAGAATACCTCTGCTCTAGATAACTCTGGATTTCTTCCGAGAACAAAAAAATATTTCATACTCATTTAATCTGCTCAAACATAACTTTTGCAGCGCAGGGCATTTTTGCTTTTACGCTTTCAACAGCCTCTCTGATTATTCTTGCTTCCTTTTCGTCTTTGCATGTGATAAAAAATATGTCTTTGTTCTTAGGAACAAGAGCCGCTCTTCCTTCTATTATACCAAAAGAATGGCTCATTCCTGTTGACAATCTATCCGCTCCTGCAACTCCAGAAGTTTTATTATTTCTTAAGAAATGATGTGGATGAACCTTTACTGCAAAGAAATATTCCCCCGGGATTTTCTTGTCAAGTATCTTGTGGACATGCATTCTTCCTGCCTCAAGCGCATTATCCCTTATCTGTACTGGTTCTTCAGATACAAGTCTCACCACAAACTTGTGCTTTCCTTCTCTATAATCCTTTAGATTTCCTATGCTAAATTTGGCGACTTTTACATGAGGTATTGTTTTTATATATGCCTTGTTTTTTCTTCTCGAATTTCTTGTAAAAGGTCTTGCATATTTTTTTGAATACGATGCTGCTTTTCGTATGGCCATTTTAATAAGCTCCTCTCTTCTTCTGAGGCATAACAATTATTCTCATCGCCTCGTTTAATGGAAAAGCAAGATTCTCAACAATTTTTTTCGCCAGCCCGATATAATTTAGCCCGCTTGCCCTAACTGGTCCCCTGTCACCAAGGTATCTAATGTACAAATCGTACTCTCCATTTCTTGGCAAGTCGTATAAAATTCTTCTTTCAAGTTTTGGTTCTCTATCAATATTGTCAATAAAATGCAAATGAATATTTCTTGATAGTATAGCAACCTCTCTCAAAACTTTCTCGCCATTCTTGCGCCTCACACTTTCTTTTTTATTCCTTGCCACCATTTTACCTTCCTCCCCCAACATTTCCCCTATATGGAGCAACAAATATTCTGTATAACAGATTAGAAGGCGCAACAAGATTTCTGTCCATTTGGCCGAAAGAAGAAAATCCTTTTGAATCCCCATCATCGAGGTTAGCAACAAGATTTATTGGCCACTCTCTCCCCATATTTTCTATCTCTTCTTTTGATATTTTAATCCTATTCTCCATTTTATTTAACCTCTATCTCTGTAGTTATTGCCTGTCCCGGTAATCCGGACTCAAAAATCGCTCTTACAAGCCCTTTATTTCCGTGGGCATCGCTTATTTTTCCTTTTATTATCTTGCCGGCAGGGCTCTTCCATTGAACTTCTTTTCCGACCAATTTTTTAGCGTCTTCTCTTTTTGCCAGTCCAATGTCTAAAAGATAATGTCTTTCGTGTATTCTATGGCGACTTCTTCTGAACTGAACAACTATTCCTTTCATATTCGTGCTTAGAAATGTGGGTTTTTAAATTTACTCTTATAAAACTTTATATGGTGGTAAAATCTCAAGAAGAAATTCTCTTTGCAAATGATTCCAAAGTTGCTGAATCTTCTCCCCAGACAAAATTCTCTAATTCAAGAATGTTATTTATATCGTCTAATCCTGTTTGTCTTATTTCCATTGTAAGAGTATCAATATAGACTTTAAAATTATTTTGTCAGATTAAATCTTGAGGTTGTTTATTTAGATAACAACCTCAAACTTGCCAAGGATTTTTTCAAGAGTGTGGAAAAGCTCCCCATTAATAACTGTGCTTAGCTTTCCTTTGTTTTCCATAAGCGCTTTATCAAGCTCTTCTTTCTTTACCTCAACAAGTTTATCCCCAGCTATTCTTTTGATGCTCTTGCCTTCAACAAGAAAATTATCTTTTCCTGTCAAGACAAGCTCTGCTTTTCTTCCCCCAGAATAAATAACCTGCATTAGAGTTCCTTTTTCCGTGCAGACAAGCTCTGCTCTCTGTGCATATTCTACGAGACTCCTTATGAGTTCAATAGCATCTTTCTTCATGCTGTCAACTTCTTTCAATCCAACTTTTCCTGACTTGACTCTTTTCTTTATGTTTGCTATTTCCCTGATAACTTTTGAAAATCTTGGCTCAACTTTTCCTTTTTTGATTAATTTACTTTCAAATTCTTTCAATAGAGCACTTTCAGATTTATCACCAAATATGCTCTTTAATGTCTTGAACAAATCTGCATAAACTTCATAAGCTGTTTTTTCATGTATTTTTTTCTCTATCTTCTCCCTCATCTTTTTGAGCATCCCATTGTAAGACTTCCATTCTTCCATTAACATATCCAGCTCTTTGCCAGAAATTTCTTTTAATTTCCCATATTCGTACTGCTTGAATAGATTGACTGCTTTCTCAAGAATTTTCAAATCTGTCAGAGACATGACTTTATCCCTCTCAACAAGAGTTTTCTTTACTTCTTCAACAACCACTTTTGGAACAGGCGGAGCTTCCCCTGCAAGCATCATCATAGCTTGGGTTGGAGTTATAATTCCATAATAAATATCAATCATTGTGTCAAGCATCCTTCTCTTTACAATCTCTTTTGTTTGCTCTCCCTGCTTCATATACAAGTCAATTGCTTCAGGGCTTGGCTTTATCTTTCCTCTTTTCAAAAGGAATTTCCATGGAAGGAATGTTCCTCTGTCATAAAATGGAATTCCGTCTCTTATGAATGTGAACATTACGGGATGTGCATCTTTCACGCTTTGCCAGAAGTCAGTCAATAAATACACTTGTAAATTAAGAATGTTTTTAACACCCGCAAGCGCAGTTGCTTCCCTGATATAATCATAGCATATGCCTCTTAACTTATCAAGAAGCTCTGCACTCGACATTCTTTTTACATCAGTATCATCAATAACAACAAAAACATCTACATCTGAATCTTTGCCAGCAGTTCCACGGACAAGGCTTCCAGCAATAACATAAGATGTAACATATTTCTCAAATTTTCTAAGCAGAAGCGATTTGTGGATATTTGCTACACGAAGAGCTCCCAGAAAACCATTATCATAAACTGGCAGGCATGCAGACACTGCATCAATAAATTCAAACTTGCTGTCAAGCCCGTAATTCCACAAATCAACTGGTGTTTTAATATGAACCCAGAGATTTTCCTTTAATTCTTTAACAATTTTTATTACTTCTGGCTTTATTTTTGGAATCTCATTATATTTTTCTTCAGGTATAAGCATTAAAATGTGCAAAGGCTTTGTATTAATAACCTCTTTAGGCAGCCCTTCATCTTCCTCAAATAATGGAGAAGAACCCATTGGCAAAAGTCCTATTGCCATAGTAAACTTGTATTTCTTTAGAATCTCCTTCTTAAAATTCTCTAGTTTGGCTTTTATCTTCTCAATCTCTGCCTGTTGTTTTATCTGTTGTTCAGAAGCCAGAACAGGATTTGCTACTTTGCCGTTCTCATCGTATTTTTTCGGAGTCATGTTTCCTTGTTCAACAAGGTTCTTCGGCTTTTTCTCGCTCATAAATTTATTAAAAAGAGCCTGTATTTAAATCTAATTAGATTTAAACTAACCTAACTTGTATAAACTGTTCTCCCTGATAAAACATGCAATCTGAATATTTTTCTTTATTAAGACACCATATATCTAATGGACATGCACTGCAAACGTATCTTCTTTCTTTATCTATATTTTCTCCTTCTTTAAGGTTTTTTGAGCAATACGCCCCAAGATAATCTTTTCTTATATGTGGACATCTCTCGTTTTCAGGGCTTCGCCTAAATAACTCTTCCACAACCTTATCTACCGATGTAATTATTTTTTCCATCTTGTAAAGATATCATTAATGGACACTTAAAAATCTTTCTTTATAGAAAGATTTTATCTCCGCAAATATTGAGAGATTTAGCAATACCTTCCATTGATGCTGCAATCCTAGTTCTTTGGTTAATTTATATAGAGATAAGGCATATAATCAGCGATTTTATTTAAGAATGGCCCATCGAGGAATTGAACCTCGGCATGGTCGGTGTAAACGACCCGGTCTACCGTTAGCCTAATGGGCCAGTGCGCTCTGGGGGAATCGGACCCCCATCTACTGATTGGCAACCAGTCGTTCTACCACTAAACTAAGAGCGCATATATTTTGAGAGATAAAGGTGTTTTATAAAGTTTTATAATAATTAATCCATTCCAGCATAAGGATTAGACATGTTCATTTTTCCGGATTTGTCAGACTTGCTTACTAGAATATCATCAATTCTAAGAATCATCATTGCAAATTCGCTTGCAGATGAAATTGCCTGTGTTTTTACTTTCAATGGCTCAATTATCCCGGCTATAGAACTATCTTCTATATTATCATTAAGCAAATTAAGCCCGTGATTTACCTTTCCAGCTTCATGTAATTTTCTAAGCTCTGTAAGAACATCAATTGCATCCATTCCGGCATTTTCTGCAAGTGCTTCGGGTATAGATTCAAGCGCATTTGCAAACACTTCAATGGCCAGCTGCTCTCTTCCACCAATAGTCTTTGCAAACATTCTAAGTCTTTTTGACAATTCCATCTCAACAGCTCCGCCACCTGCAACAATTTTCCCGCTCCTGATTGAAGAGGCTACATCTCCCAAACCATCTTTTATTGCCCTCTCAAGTTCGCAAATAAAATGAGTTGTTCCTCCTCTTATTACAATTGTTACAGCTAGTGGATTTTTGCATCCTCTTATATAAATCATAGATTCATCTCCGCTCCTTGTCTCTTCAACAAGTTCTGCGCTTCCAAATTGTTCTATTGATATATCTTCAAGATTGGAAACAATTGTTCCTGAAGTTGCTCTTGCAATTTTTTCAAGGTCATTTCTTGGAACCCTTCTCACAGCAAGGACTCCTGCTTTAGCAAGATAATATTGGGCAACATCATCTATTCCTTTTTGGCAGAATATAACATTTGCTCCAGAACTTATTATATTATCAGTCATCTCTTTTAGTCTTTTTTCTTCAGAGATGACAAAGCTCTCAAGTTGCTCAGGAGTTGAAACAGAGATTTTTGCCTCTGTCTCCGGATTCCTTAGTTCAAGAGCAGCATCTATAAGCAAAACCTTTGCATCTTCTATCTTTGAAGGCATTGCTGCATTTGCTCTCTCTTGGTCTATTACTATCCCGGAGATTAGCTCGCTGTCTCCTGCCCCGTTCCCTTTTATCTTCTGAATTTTTATATTCTCAAGGTTAACTTCCCTTCCCTGCGCTATTTGTTCTATTGCCCCTACAATAATGTCTGCTAGCTTTTCTTTGTGACCCTCTGCTCCTTTTCCAGTCATTGCAGTCATTGCAATCTGCTTCAAAATTTGTTTGTTCTCAACAGGCAAGGCAATCTCATTTAGAATTTCAATTGCTTTTTCCGCAGCAAGTCTATATCCCTTTACAATAACTGTTGGATGAATCTTTCTGTCAAGAAGGCTCTCTGCTTTTTGCAGAAGCTCTCCCCCAAGCATTGCAGCAGTTGTTGTTCCATCGCCAACTTCACTTTCCTGCGTCTTTGCAATCTCAACCATCATCTTTGCAGCAGGATGGTCTATCTCCATTTCTTCAAGAATTGTCACCCCATCATTTGTTACAGTTATGTTCCCAGTTGCATCAACAAGCATCTTGTCCATTCCTCTTGGTCCAAGTGTAGTTTTTACAATATCCGCAACAACCTTCGCAGCAAGAATGTTGTTTCTTTGTGCATCTCTTCCAAGTATTCTTGAGACATTTTCAGGAAGAATATAAACTGGCTGTTTCTCGTTCATAAATAATCAGAGAAAGCACATTCTTTTTAAGGTTATATGTGATAAAGTTCAACAAAGTTGAATTTATACAACCTATTTTGGCTAATAACAATTAAAAATAAAACGGGCAGTTGCCAGGAATAAGGGAAGGGCTTTAGTAAGCTGTTGCTTCTTCAGTTTCCTCTTCGTCCTCGTCTTCTTCGTCAGAGTCGAGGTCTTCAAGGGTCTCTTCGTTCTCTTCTTCAGCTTCCTCTTCGTTCTTTTTCTCTTCTTCAAGCTTTTTGTTTGCCATATTTGTTTATGTTATTTAATTATTTTTGAACAGACAGATTTCCTTTTTAAACCTTGCTAGAACCAGCCTGTACACAACCAGAACAGTGTAAAGAGATATTTAAAGATTTTGCCAGTTAAGATGTTAAATTTTAATCTTCCCAAACTGCCAGTCTTTTAAGATTCTCCTTGCAGCCCTGTCAATGTCAACTTCCCCGCCCTTCTTCAATAGTTTGTTTTTTCTACCAAACTCTTCAATTAATCTCTCGCTGTCCCTATTAGCATTAATTTTATAAAACTTTTCAAAAACGCCAGAATTTTTTTTCATTAGCTCAAAAACAACAAATTCTGGATTTTTTGCCCTGTCAAAAGTTTTAACTCCTATAATTGATAGTTTTTGCGCATCCTTTGTTTTATGTGCTGGGGCTTCTTTTTCTGGCATAACTCCAGGGCTATCAAGCAATAAAATTCCTTTTGCAAGCCTTATCTTTTGCATTCCTTTTGTAAATCCTGCCGCAGCAGCCGTTCTCGCTCTTCCCCCTCCTGCAAGCACATTAATAATCGAGCTTTTTCCTGTATTTGGATAGCCAATTATTCCTATATGTCTGCTTTTCTCTTGTTTTATCTTCTTAGACTCTATCTTTATTCTTGTTCTAAGCTCTCTTATGCCTGCTTTTGTCTTGCAGGATACAAGAACATACGGTTTTAATCCTTCTAAGTCGATGTTCTTCTTAAGTTCAACAACATCAATCAGGTCTGCTTTATTTAAAACAAAAATTATCTTTTTCCCAAGCCCAAGAATCATATCTTCAAGCTCCTTATTTCTTGTTTCATCAATGAATCTTGCATCAAGAACTTCAAGAACGATATCAGAAATCCTGATAATCTCTTTGATAAGCGTAGGAATGGGTCTGTGATGCCTATTAGTAAGTGCTATTGTTCTGGTATGCCTTGATGAAAAACTATATCTTACTCTCATAATAAAACATGATCATTTAGATATTTAAACTAGCTAGTAATTGGGAAGGATTATAAATATTCAATTCCAAGTAAATAGTATGGGAATATTGAGGTTCATAAAAAAGTTCTTCTCTTCAAAAAAGCGCATTGCAAGATATAAATCTGCCCCAATAAAATGGACTCAGATAAAAAGAAGAAGTATTCCACCTAAGATCAGAAAAGAACTTATTCAAGCTTGGAACGAGAATGGTCCTTCAATTCAGGAAATTATAATTGCTAACAAAAATATTGATTATAAGCTGATTGCAGTTTATAATTCAGTGTTTGACGAAACATTCTCCTATTTCAAGAGAAGGTCCAAAAACCTAACACGCAAATGAGAGATGAATTAATACTCACTCCGGAAACATTGCAAAAATATGTTGGCGGTCAGATTAGAATAAGGCTCCTTGATGACTGGTCAAATTTCTTCAGCGGAGAAATAGAGAGTATAGAACTATCTAAAAGAAATCTGACAATTAAATATAAACCAACACTAACATCTAGAAATTACAAATTAACTAGAACAAAATCTGCTTGTCAAGAATATTCATTTGAACTTGATGATAATGGCATAGCCAGAATATGCGGGGACGCACTTTGCCTGCATTCAGTTCATGAAAGAAAAACAACCTTGCTGCTGCCATCAAACAGCAGACTACTTGGTGTTGCAGTCTAAGATTTCTAAGATTAATAACTAATTAAAAATAAAATCCCCCCGCCCAGAATCGAACTGGGAATCTTCCGGGTTCTGTCGGCCTTCGCCTTCCTAACCTGAATGCCAATGGTTGCTAATCGCGCTTCATCCTGTCCCTGAAGATGTTAATCTTCTGCGGGAATGTCCGCGCTAGACTATTAGTCTACAGCCAGACGCTTTAGCCATTAAGCCACGAGGGGATAGTTCTTATAAAATTAGACGATATTTAAAACTAACTTATGAGTGAGCTGTAAAGTAAACGTCACTTAAAGAATAAATTTTTAAGAGGAGAAGTTCTTGAGATAATTATGGCAGTGTATGTAATGAGCATAAAAAAAGAGTATGGTATGAATTTGCTTGAATTAAAATCTTTATGGGAATATCGAAGAAGAAAAAGTAAGATTAGCGTAGGGGATAAGATAATCCTATATGCTGTTGCTCCGGATAGCGAATTAATTGGAGAGTTTATTGTTGGAGGCATTTTAACTGGAACCTCTCATGAGTTATGGGAAAAAACAAAAGAGGACATTTGTTACAAAAAAGAGGAAGTTATCTCTTATTTAGAATCGGGAAATTTTCCAATAGCATTCAGAGTAAGCAATCCAAGAACCTACGACCCTCCGGTTTCTATTGATAAGATTCCTTTCTTTAGGCCTCCGATGAGTTATTGCAAGGCTTCGACGGATTTACTATCTTTACTAGAATCACTATAAAGTTACTACAATGGAAAATTATATAAATCGGTAAATATCTTAGAAATTATGGAAATGCATAGATTTGATGAAAATAGACATTCATCGAAAGAATTTATAGAAATGTGTAATGCCTCTATTGGCATCAATTATGATCAAATAGATGATTCTTTTGGAAAGGGAATGATTGAAGCAAATAGATCTGGAGAGCCTTATGGTTTATATAGCAAAGATTTTGAGCTGTGGGTTGGAGAAGAAGGTAGCCAAATGCAAGGATTTGTTTCATTAGTTAAAAAGAGGGGCGGCTCAAGCAAAATTAAAGCATTAATCGTTAATCCTTCTACTAGAGGCAAAGGCATTGGATCTCAACTTTATCAATTTGCTATGAAGCAACTTGAGATGAGCGGTGCAAGAAAAGTTTATGGAACAGATGCATTTATTGATTATTCTACGATAAAATATGATTTACTTAAAGGGGGTTTTGAGATTGAAGGCTCACTAAGAGAACCTTATAAGCAAGGTGTGCCAGAAATTATAATTGGGAGGATGTTTAAGCGAGGAGCACCTGCCCAAACTATCGCTCCTCCAAGAAAGCCGGAGGTCAAGAAATTAGGCCTTATAGTCTCTGAATTTCAAGAAGAAGATTTACCTGGAGTCAGGCAAATAGCCCTTGATATGATGTCAGAATTTTATGGAGATATAAATGAAGATTTTATAGATAGAATGGCTTCTGCTCATGAAAGATTTGCGAAAGGGGGTCTTGAATATTCAATAAAACCTAGAATAATGCATGTTGCAAAGGTTAATGATCAAGTCGTAGGCGTCGGGCTATTTGCTCCAAAAAGAGGGGGCTCGGCCAAGTTAAGCCCATTTTTAGTCTCACCACATTATCAGTCCGTAGGCGTTGGAAGCGCCTTAATAGAAAATATTGAAACTCACGCAAAAAGTCTAAACATTAGAAGATTATATCATCACTTCCCTTCTTGCTCTATAATTTCGCAATTATTTTTTGCTAAACATGGATACTTACCTGAAGCAAGAATAAGGGAGCCTTACTCTCCAGGGGTTGATGAAATAGTTGCTTCAAAATTTCTAAAATGAACAAAATAATCTCTCTCGATAAATTTGCAGAGCAAGTAAAAGAAAGTTCAAAAGTCGGAATCGGTGGCTTTGATTTGCATAGAAAGCCATTGTCTTTAATATTAAGATTATCGGAAGAGGAACAAGTAAAAAATTTAGAATTGTTTGGAATTTCTCTGGCTTTAGAAGCAGATATTTTGATTGGTTCTGAGCAAGCTAAAAGAATTATTAGTTCTTATACAGGGTTAGAAAATTTTGGGCAATGTTATTTTTTCAGAGATGGAGTAGAAAAAGGAAGAGCAGAGCCAGTTGAGATGAGCACATATGCAACTATTCTTTCATTACAGGCAGGAGCATTAGGAATTGAATATTTACCTTCTAAAACAATGCTCCATTCAGAAATGGCAAAAAACAATCCCTTAGTTAAAATAATACAATCGGAATTTACTAGTGAAAAAATTTCGGCAATTAGAGCATATAATCCAGATATAGCTTTAATTCATGCTCAAGAAGCAGACAAAGAAGGAAATATATGGATCGCTAGCCCTCCAGCAACGAAAGTTGACGAATTTCTCGCAAGATCTTCCAGAAAAACTTATGTTAGTGTCGAAAAAATTGTGGATAAAGTAGAGAATCCAACCATTTCGGGATTATATGTTGCTGGCGTAATTCATTCGCCTGGAGGTTCTGCGCCTACATCTTTATATCCACAAAATGATGTAGATCCTATTGCAATGGAATTATATGGGCAAGGCTCGAGGGAAAGAGATTTAAGATATTGCAAGGAGGTAATAAGAAATGCAATTGAAAGAAGGAGAAAAAATTAGTATAATAGGAGCAAGACAGCTAGCTGGAGAACAATATTTTTTCGCTGGGCATGGATTTCCTGTTTTGTCATCTATTCTTGCAAAAAGATTGTACAATCCAGATCTTAAAATATGCTTTGAGTCCGGAGCAATTTATTCAAGTCCAGAAAGACTGCCCCATTCTGTTTCAGATATTATCAATTATTCAAGTGCGCAATTCCCTTTAGATTTACCAGATGCATTTGCTATGTTGGAAAGAGGAAAAGTTGACGTAGTTGGATTGAGCGGGGCGCAGGTTGATAGAAGAGGAAATGTAAACTCCACGCTGATAAATGATTACGGTACAATAAAAAGATTGCCTGGAAGTGGGGGAGCCTGTGATTTTGCTTCCTTAAGCAGAAAGGAATATATCTTTATGTTTCATGAACCGAGGCGATTAGTAGATAAAGTAAGTTATATTACCTCACCAGGATTACAAACTAGACCGGATAAAGAAATTAATCTCATTACCAATTATGGTGTTTTTAAAATTGAAGAGAACGGAGTGCATACTCTTAGTTTAGTGAGTGAGACAGAACCCGAAAAGGTTAAAAATGGTGCAGGATTTGAGATAAATATGGAAAGAAACATAAAGAGATTAGAAGATTTTACAAACGAAGAAATAGAAATTTTAAGAAAATTAGATGTCTATGGCATAGCACACAGATAAAAATGGATATAAAAGAACTTCAAGAAAAAATAAAAAAAGCAGATAAGGACAGAGGATGGGATGTTTCTTTTTTATCCCAAACATTTACACATTTAATTGAAGAGATGGGAGAAATTGGGAGGCATATTTTATTTAGAGATGGATACAAAACTAGAGATCTATCAAGAGAAGTTAATGATGAAGAATTTGGAAAAGAACTTGCTGATGCGATAATTTTTCTTGTGAAAATTGCAAATGCTCAAGGAATTAATTTGGATGAAATTATCCAGAAGAAAGCAAATAAAAATTGGGATGAAAGATTTCCTATTGAAAAGTGTTTAAAAGATTCAAAAGATTATATAGAAAGGCAACAAAAAATCCTAGATAGTTTTAGAGAGAAATTAAAATAAAAACTTCAATGCTATTTATATACTATTTATTACTCGCCCCAATCAAATCCAACCATCCATTATCTCCCAATATTAGATTAACTCCTGCTCTCTCCCAAGGAGAAGATGACCACTTGCTTAGCATCTCCTCATTTGACAAGGCGAAATCGGGGGTCTTAAATTGACAAATTCTCTCAAAAGACGCCCATTGGTGAGTTTTGTGAATTTTTCATCATCCTCAACATGAAGAGGATTAATCAATTTTGTTATTAATATCTAATATCTCGGCGCAATCTCAGAAGCAAAATACGCCTTGTTTGAATGAACATAAGCTGACTTACCATCCTTGACAAAATGAGCAGTTGCAACTGGAAGCTCCAACCTTCCGACTATCCTTAACTTTGAATAAATTATATAAGAGAATATTCTCTCTTCCCCGGAATTTAATCCGTTAACGACCCAGCTTAACTTTCCAGTTCTCTCGTCAAACTTGTGTGGCATTCCACTGCCCTGGTAGAGTTTTGCAGCCAAAGGTATCCTGTCAAACAACTCAACATTTTCTACCCTATTCTTTGTCTTCACATTAATTATAACTTTGAGGGCAAATTCCCCGCCTTTAGTTCTTACAAACGAGCATCTTTTTTTCAAAACTAGAGAAGTTCTTGAATATAAATAAACAAAATACGCGCTTAAAACTACAAGAAGCACAAGAATAAATGGCAGAGTATAATTTGTTCTTACATTCAAGATCCAAGATTCCCCAGGATTTAGTTCTTCCTCCCACTTATAACTAACAAACAACCCGCTTCTCTCTGTTGTCAAAGGCTCGGTTGAGAAAGTTGTAAACAGCCTTGTTAACACATTCTTGCTAACTCCTGTCTCCTCTTTCACAGCAAGATTCCCATTGTTCGTTTTTGTAATTTTTGTTGTTATTATCAAAAATCCCTTTCTTGTTTGGGTAATTGCAACATTTTTTTTCTCCAAATAATTAACACTATCTTCAAATCTTGCGCTGGCATCCCCAATTGCCAAATCCAAGCTAACAACGTAAGCCCCTGCAGCAACGTCTTGTATATCTGTTTTAACTGGAAGAACTATCTCTGTGCTTTCAAGAGGTCTAAGTGAGAAAGTTTTTTCTCCTTCAAAGAACACAGATTTAAGATTTAATTTGGCATCCCTGACTTCAATATTATTAAGATTTCTTACTCTTATAACTACATTCTCGCTTCCATGAACAATATCCAATGGTTCAACGCTTAACAAGCCCCTCAAGCTTACAATCTTTATAGATAATGTATCTTTGAAGATATTATTATCACCAGACCCCTTAATTTGATATTCAAACGAGAAAGTTCCGCCCTTGGCTCTCGCACTCTCTCCTGGGTATGCAAGAACATTTAATGTCGTTCTCCCAGAAGGAAGATAAAATGTCCCTTTTGGCTCAAAAGAGACACCCACAAGCGAATATATCTCAACATTATCTCCCGCACCATTGTTATCAATCACAAAATTAAAGACTGCAGGATCATTAAGTTCTGATATTACAACAGGAACTTTTGCTATCTTTTCAATTTCAAGGTTAAGAGCAGAAACATCTCCGGCAAATAGAAATACTGCAAAAAACATAACTAAGAACATAATAATAAGTTTGCTTTTCATGCAGAAAAAAACTGAAACATCTATATAAACTTTTATATTATCTCTGGATAAGTTTATCTTTTTCCAGTTAATTCAAGATAAGCCTTAATTTCATCTTTAAATGCCCTTACATCGCTCTCGATTTTATCTTCCACAGACTTTATCCTGCTAGGCATTATATACTTATCATAAAGCTCTCTTAAAAATTTGAAAAATGGCCTTGTCTCATCCCAATTGTTTTTGGGGTCTTTTATCAAAACGCCCTTTATTTCCATAGAAATCTTGCCCTTATTCATTTTCTTTCTTTTTCCATCAATTTCAACTTCAACATCGCTCAACCCTAGAACTTCTACTTTTATTCCATATTCTATCTTAAAATAATCTGAAATT
>Ga0209541_10001885_pt1 | contig 40705 bp, 43 predicted proteins | sample RifCSPlowO2_01_FD_184027 | JGI IMG/M metagenome (GOLD analysis project Ga0209541, IMG submission 184027) | Groundwater microbial communities from Rifle, Colorado - Rifle CSP2_plank lowO2_0.1 (SPAdes) (version 2) | ecosystem: Environmental > Aquatic > Deep subsurface > Groundwater | place...
ACGCTCTTTTTCAAGACGCACTTTAATTTCTTCAACAACCGTAAAATAATTTCCAGTGTACTGCTCCACTTTTTTGGTAAAAATATCCAAATACAAAACGCCCTCCGTAAAAGCATTTAAAAAATCCGCATCATGGGAAATAACAATGCAGGTTTTTGGGTAATTAATAATAAATTTTGTTAAGTGGTCAATGCCGGCTTTGTCTAAATTATTAGTGGGCTCATCCAGCAAAAGAACATCCGGGTTTTGTATCAACGCCGACGCCAACAAAAGCCGCGCCTGTTGTCCGCCGGACAAATCTTTAATAATTCTGTCATGCGGAACACTTAAATTGGTTACTGCAAGCGCCTCGTCAATTTTCGGGTCAATGTCGTACACTTTTTTGGAAAAACACTTTTCAAAAAATTCTTTGACCGTCAGTTTTAAATCTTCGCGCGAAATTATTTGTTTGGCGGTAGCAATAGTAATATTGTTTGCAATGTTAATTGCGCCTGATTCGGGCGCAGATTCTCCCATAATCAAATTAAAAATGGTGCTTTTGCCGGCACCATTTTGCCCCATTAATGTAATTTTTGAACCGCGACGAACCGCAAAACTGGCCTCAACTAAACAGGGCTTATTGGCTTCCCATTCAAAGGAAACCGCATTAAATTTTATGATTGTTTCGTTGCTTGACATTATCCGTATATCTTACCTTATTTTTTGCCAAATAACCAGCCAAGAAAAAACCGAAGGGCAAACTTCGGAATTTTATACTTTTTATTAAAGATATGCCTCAAAATAAAATCAAGGACAACTAAACAAATTAAATAACTAAAATATTATTTTAATATAAAATTTGTGTTAGGAAGCTTCGCCCGAATCTGGTCTAAATCCTGCTGCGAATATGAATTTCCGGCTAAGTTTAAAGTTTTTAAATTTTTAAGATTTCCCAATTCATTAGGCAGGCCAGTTAGTTGGTTGTAAGATAAATCAAGAATTTCCAATTTTTGCAATTGGCCGACTTCAGCAGGCACGCCCGTCATTTGGTTGTAACTGGCATTAAGAATTTTTAAATTGCCCAAATGCCTTATTTCCGCTTGAATGGCGCCGGTTAAATTATTATGCGATACATTCAGCTCTGATAAATTTGTTTTACCAAAAACATAAGACGGTATACTGGTTAATCCCTGTCCGCTTAAATCAAGCTTATTATTACCAGACACTACTATAGTATTATCTTTTACAGTGTTAAGAATCGGCTGTACACTGTCTTTGTTTTGCATTATAAACACCCCCACTGCGACAACTGCTATTACGATAATAATTAAAATTATTTTATTCATAAGTTCATTATAACAAAAAATCACCCATAAGGCGAATTTGTGTCGCTTGTTTTAACGATGCCGGCAACCGGCCCAACAACAAGGCCGGCGCTTGCCCTCTTTAAGTTCAGTGCGAGTCCTTTCAATATGATTTTTTCTCGTTTCCTCTTTTTTAACCGACTCAACCCAACAGATCCACTCGTTTCGCGCCAGCGGCGTAATATTCTCCCATGCTACCAGCGCCGCCGGTGAAGAAGTAAGGGCTTTTCGTAAATCCGCCGGCATTTTATGTACCGTACCAGTGGAGATTTCTTTTTCAGTCATATGTTAATATTTTATTTTACCAAAAAATCGCCTTATTGGCGATTTCCTGAATTTGGCTCCGCAGCCTGGATTCGAACCAGGGACCCTCTCGTTAACAGCGAGACGCTCTACCGCTGAGCTACTGCGGAATACTAAGGTAATACTATCAAATTTTAATTTTTTTTCAATACTAAATATTCTAAAGCCAATAATTTGTCTTGTTAAAGTAATCGTCGGTTCTGTCTATAATTTTTTTCATCATCACCACACATTCCAACGGATATTTTCCCACCGCAGTTTCGTCAGACAACATCAATACATCCGCTCCATCAAAAACGGCATTGGCAACATCCGTCACTTCGGCGTAAGTTGGATGGGGCTTGTCCACCATAGAAAGCATCATTTGAGTTGCCACAATAGCCGGTTTTTTGTGCCAATGAGCGTGCATTATTAATTCTTTTTGCAAAATCGGCAAGTCTTCAATGGGCGCCTCAATCCCTAAGTCTCCCCTGGCAATCATAATTCCGTCCGCCTCTTTTAAAATCTTATCAATTTCCGGCAAAGCAGTGGCTCTTTCTATTTTGGCCATTATTTTTATATCAGGACCGACAATTTTTCTGAGTTTTTTTACATCTTCAGCAGTTTGGACAAAAGACAATCCAATGTAATCAACTTTTTGCAAAGCTCCAAACTTTGCGTCAACAATGTCTTTTTTGGTTAGTCCTCCGGCTGACAAATTGGTCATAGGCACATTAATTCCCTTTCTAGAAGACAAGTGTCCGCCACGCTCAACCGTTGCATAAATTTTGCCTTTTTTTATTTCCATAACGGTCAACTCTATAGCTCCGTTAACCAAGTAAAATGAGTGCCCAACTTGGACATCTTTAATTAATTCTTCATTATCAATGGGAATGCAATTTTCTTGGGTGCCGCAATTTTTAAAAGAAAAAGAATATTTTTCCCCTTCTTTCATGTGAATATCTTCTGGCAATTCCCCAACTCGGATTCTTGGACCGCAAAGATCCTACATAATTTTAACATCTTTACCGGTTTCCTGTTTTATTTTTTCAAGATTAACTTTTAATTCAATAAGCTGGTCATTTGAAGCATGGGAAAAATTCAGCCGAGCAGTTTCCATACCGACCAGCGCCATTTTTTTTAGTAATTCATAGTCTCCCGATCGCCTGCCAACATTGGCCATGATTTTTGGATTCATATTTAATGAGTTTGTAGTTTGTAGTGAGTAGTTTGTAGAACGTTTCAGAGCCGCAAAGCGGCTCTGCCTACTCACTACTCACTACCAACTACTCACTTCGGTTAGTAGTAGTCCTTCACTTTTTTTAAATCCAAGTGCCTGCGTAATTTTTCTAGCGCCTTTGCCTGGATTTGACGAATTCTTTCTCTTGTCACTCCAAATTCCTCTCCCGTTTCTTCAAGCGTGTGCATTACTCCGTCTTCCAAACCAAACCTCATTCCAAGAATTTTTAATTCTCTCTGGGTAAGTTCGCTTGAAATTTCACTCAATCTTTCTTTTAATAAATTCCTGGCGGCTTCCGTATTTGGCGCAATAGATTTATCGTCTTTAATAAATTCCGCCAGCACACTGTCTTGCTTGTCTTTGTCTTCGCCGATAGGTGTTTCCAATGAAACCGCCTTTTGGGCAATTTTTCTGATGTGGTGCACTTTATCAACTTCAAGCCCCATTTCAGCGGCAATTTCTTCAGCCAATGGCTCGCGGCCCAATTCTTGCAAAAGATTTCTCCTGATTTTTGTATATTTGGAAATGGTTTCAATCATGTGAACTGGAATCCTAATGGTTCTTGCCTGGTCAGCCAAAGCGCGCGTAATGGATTGGCGAATCCACCAAGTGGCGTAAGTTGAAAATTTATAACCTTTGCGCCAATCAAATTTTTTGACGGCTTTAAAAAGCCCCAAATTTCCTTCTTGGATTAAATCCAGTAATGTTAAATTGGGAGATCTGCCGATGTATTTTTTGGCGATAGAAACCACCAGCCGCAAATTTGCCAGAGCCAGTTTATTTTTTGCGTCTTCGTCTCCGTGTTCAATGCGCTTGGCTAATTCTTTTTCTTCTCGCGCTGATAAAAATCCGGATCGGCCGATTTCTTTTAAGTACATTTGTATCGGGTCAATTTTTCCCACCAGTAACTTTTTTGCCTTTTTTTCTTTTTTGCTTTTGACTTCCAAAAATTCCCTTACCTCTTTTATTTCAACCCCTCTTTCGCGCAGCAAATCAAAAGTGCTTTCCAGTTCGTCTACATTGTGCTCAACGCTGGGAATGAAATGTAAAATTTCAGAAGTAGTGACAAACCCCCTTTCTTCCCCCTTTTTAATGATGGCATCAATCTGTTCTTGCGTAACCTTAATTTTTTTTGTACGTAAAATTTTCTTATGCTTTTTATGCAGTTTCTTATGTTTCCTTACTGCCTTTTTCTGTACTATTTTCCTCTTTTTAATTTTAGTCTTCTTTTTCATCGCTTCTTGGTATCGATGCTAATATACTAATGAATACTAATTATACTAATCACGTCGTTGTATTTGTATTATTAGTAAATTCGTATATTGGTATCGATACTCTTATAGCTCTTTGGTTAATGTATTAAATTCCTCAATTAGCGCATTTACTTTTTGCTGGTCATTTTGGGTTTCGGCTTTTTTTATTTCTTCTGAAATATTATTTAATTTATTCTTTAATTCTATGTTTTTTAGCTGCAAAAGGCAAAGCGCTATCTCCGCTTCGCCATCTTCCTGGAATTCGGCGTCGCCCCGCAAGGCCAACGCCGCTAGAAAATTATTGAATTCTTTGTCTGGAGAAATGTCAGTTAAAGCTAACTTTAAATCATTTTCCAATAATTTTTCGTCTATGTTTTTTTCTACCAGCTTTTCAACCATTTCCAAAAAATTCCTTATTTGGCTAGAAAAAAGATCATACTGGGGCTTTGCAATTATTTTTATGTAATTGGGATTTTTAAAAATCAGCGAAACAACTTTTTCTTCAATTAATTTTTTGCGCTGGCCGGCCGAACCATCAGACATCGGCTGGGCAGTTTGAAATACTTCTTGTTTTTCTGCCGGACTTGTTTCTTTAATCTTAACCAATTCTTCAACAATCGCTTCTTCTTTTATGCCCAGCATTTCTGACAATTTTTGTATCCAATAACCCTGCTCAATTTTGTTTTGTAAACGCTTGATAACCGGCAAAACAATTTTTCCGATTTCTTTTTTGCCTTCGGGATTACTTTTATCAAAGTGTGAAAAAGCCGAGTCAAAATAATAATCCATAATTCCCTTGGCCTTATCCACTGAATCCTTCCAAATACCAGGATCTTTTAAAATAATTTCAGCCGGGTCGGACTTTTTCTCCTTTCTCGAGACGGGCGATCCGGCAGAGCCGGCCTCGCTCGCGTCTTGACCATAACTCTCAATAATTTTAATGTTAAACCCAAGCTCTTGCGCATTATTAATGCCGCGTTTGGTTGCTGAGTCTCCTGCTATATCCATGTCAAAAGCCAGCACCAAATTTTCAGAATACCTTTTTAAAATTGCCAAGTGCTTGGTGGTCAGGGCCGTTCCTGAAGATGCCACCGTATTTTCAAAGCCGGCCTGGTGGCACATGATCACATCTGTGTATCCTTCTGTCACTACACATTGGTTTTGCTTGCGCACTGCAAGTTTTGCATTATTTAATCCGTATAAAATTCCAGATTTGTCGTACAGCATGGTCTGGGGCGTGTTGATGTATTTTGCGGTTTCTTTTTCATTTGCTTGTTTAAAAACCCGTCCGCCAAACCCCAGCACTTCTGAATTCAAGCCAAACACCGGAAAAATAAGGCGACCGCGGAAACGGTCATAAGAATCATTTTTATTTTCTTTGGCAATGGCTAATCCCGCCTTCACCACTTCTTCGCGCTTATATCCTTTTGAAATTAAAAAATCCGTGAGTCCATTCCAAGTATCAGGCGAATAACCTAATCTCCACTTTTTTATGCTTTCAGAAGTAATACCCCTTTTTAGTAAATATGCTTTTGCCTCTTTGCCCATTGCGCTGCCTTCCAGTTGTTTTTCAAAAAAGCTGCAAGCCAATTCGCAAATTTCATATAATCTTTGGCGCTCTGTCCTGATTTGCGGGTTTTCCCTTTTTAATTCAACACCGGCTTTGTTAGCTAAAATCCGCAAAGCGTCACCAAATTCCACCCCCTCAATTTTCATTACAAAGTCAAAAATGCTGGACCCGGCTCCGCATCCAAAACAATGCCACAATTGTCGTCCGGGATTTACAAAAAAAGACGGGGATTTTTCAGCGTGAAATGGGCATACTCCCCTGTAATTTACCCCTGTTTTGGTAAGCTTGACATAGCTCCCCACTACATCTATTACATTAAGCTTATTTTTTATTTCTTCTATTTGGGAGTCCATATAAATATATCGTGATTATATCACAAAAATAACAAAAATCAATAAAAAATCCCCAGAAGTCCAAAGGACGACTGGGGTCTGTTGTTTCACTGGGAAAAGCATCGCTCCAACCACCTCCGATTTTGGTAGAGGGATAGGTAAAGGTACCTTGCTTTGCGCAACGAAGTTTCTGCATTGTCTAAAATAACAGAGGGTGCATTTTGAGACCTGAAGACCTCTATCCTTTTCTGCCTCTCCGTCCTCATCTTGAGGGCGCAACGCAGGGCATCATCAACCATCTCGGAAGCTGAAGCAAGATTTTCATCGCCGATAAATTCGTACATATAGGCAATGGCTACTTTGCGCTCAACTTCAAAGTTCCCAAGAGTAAATTCCCTTTCAGCTCTTTCAATAATGTCACCATATTGTAACAGATACTCAAATTCTTCTTCACTGGGCCTTGCCTTTAAATTAAAACCCTCCAAATTAATCACCCAACCTTCAACGTCTTCTTTTGTGAGCGTTAACCGTAGTGACTGTAAAAATTGGTGGCACGTTTCGCAATCCTTTGCTTCGATAGATCGCTTGATGGTTGCAATGTAATCTTCGGAATATTTATCCTTAAATACATACGCATGTGCCATTGATTGACTCCAAAATCTCTTTGGAGAACAGCTCCTTAGGTTTGCTTCTAAAGAGATGTCTTGCCACGATACTCTTTGATCAGACTCAACAGTAAAGCAATCCAGTGTTTCACCATGCAGAGTAAAGAAATCCCATACTTGTTGCCTGGTCGGAATCTCGCTGACGCTACGTAAGAGGCATTTTGCCACCATTAAAACATCAAGCGAAAAAATATGGGTAAATATATCCTCATCGAACTTATCATTTAGATAAAGTTCAGGGATAAAAATTTGCGCGGCAACACTTAAATTCTCTGGCGTACTGAATGTTATGCAAACCATCTCCAGCCAGAAATTGGCAGCCCTCAAAATGTCCGCGCACAAGCGGGACGTTTCCTTGAGCGTCGGCCTAATTTGAATGGCCGGATCTTTTGCCAACGCATCCAAAATCTTCTCGTAGCGCTCCATCGCTTTTAGGTACAAAAAAGCGTCCTGCGAGCCAATTAAGTACTCTGCCTTGAGCTCTTTTAAGGCTTCCAACTTGCGGCGCATCCTGTCGTCAACTGGTTTTTGCACAGCTTTCTCCTTATAAAAAACGGGTTTTCGAAATTGATTGTCAACGAACACCCTTTTATTATATACATATTATTTAAAATTTGTCAAATCAAAAGCCGCCCCACAGGCCGGCTTTTGCTAAAATTATTTCAATTTTTCTGCCTGCCCTGAACAAAGTTGAAGGGCTATCTTTTTCAGCTCTTCCATGTCTGCTTTTGATGGGCTGGCAGTAGTGTGGTGATCCATAGATAAGCCGTCATTTTTATACCTTGGAATAACATGCAAGTGAAAATGAAAAATGGCTTGTCCCGCGACCTCCCCATTGGACTGCGAAAGGCGGATTCCGTCTGGCTGCAAAACATCTTTAATTTTTTTTGAAATATTTTTTCCCGAAACTATAACTTTTTGCAACAATTCTTCGGGAATATCAAAAATACTTTCAAAATGCATTTTGGGAATTACCAAGCAGTGCCCCCGGGTAACAGGATTTACATCCAAAAAAGCCAGAACATCTTCATCTTCAAAAATTTTGAAAGAAGGAATTTCCCCATTTACAATATTGCAAAATATGCACGGCATAGAATTTTGAATTTTGTATTTGGTATTTTGTAGACGTTTTCACTCTACTCACTACTCACTACCAACTACTCACTTCACTTGACCCAATACATTAATGTAACGCTGGCGTTAATTTCATTTTGCCCTGGCTGGACTTCCGGAGCAACTGTTGCTTTGTCCATAGTGGCCCCTCCTAATCCATACGCCGGCATAGGGCATCCTCCATATCCGCAGCCTCCATATCCGCCTTCATACACATTAATAAGCTTGCCCATTTTTAATCCCGCCGCGGCAAAAAGTGAAACCGCTTTTTCTTTTGCCTGTTCAATTGCTTTAGCCCTGGCTTCTGCCCGTGCTGTTTCTGGATTATCAACTGTAAACTGCAAACTTCCCACCGCATTGGCGCCCTTTGAAGTCGCTGTATCAATAATTTCATTAAGCTTTTCAAAGTCTCTCATTTTTACTTCCACTTGCTGTTGCAGTGAATATCCGGTAATTTCGTTTCCCATGTCAGGATATGGATATGAAAGATAATCCTTATTTGACCCATATGTCGGATTTAATTGGTAAAGAGTGGTTCTGATATCTTTTTCCTGGACTCCCAAACCTTTGATAGCTGTAATGACCGCATTCATCTTTTCGTTATTTTGATTAACCGCATCCTGGCTTTTTGGAGCTTGGGTAGTAACTCCAAAACTCATCATCGCAACATCGGGTTTGGCATAAGCCTTGCCTTCTCCCGTAACGCTTATTTGCTGGGGATAATTTTGCGGTAATGTCTGATATTGATAAATTAAAGTACCCAAATAAGACAACACAAGACCAATGATTAAAATGGCGATCAAATTAAAAAACCGATTTGATAACTCTATTGTTTTTGTTGTGTGTGTTTCTTCCATTTTATAGTGCGATGCAAATATACTAATTCATACTAATAATACAAATAAACATTTTGGCATTCGTATAATTAGTATGCATTTGTATATTGGAATCGCATTTAATTAATTTCTATAACAATTTTGCCTATTACATCTGAAGTTTCTTTATCTTCAAATGCCTCTCTTATTTTATCAAAATCATATATTTTGTCTATATGCACAGTAATATCATTTTCTTCAATAAATTTAGTCAGCTTGTTAAGATTTTCCGTATTGACCTTTGTGCCTTGAGCAATTGCCGTCACTCCATATTCACCGGCAAGTTTTTCGTCTTTACCCAACATAGAAACTATTATACCCCCTTTTTTCAAAACTTTAAAAGATTTTTTGTATACCTCCCCGCCCACAGTATCAAAAACGCAATCGTAATCAGATAAAATTTCTGAAAAATCCTGTGTTTTGTCCCGACTTTGCCGAGGATGCTCGATAGCTTTGCTATCGGCATAATCAATAACTTCATCGACTCCCAATCTTTTTACATAATGGATTCCGTCTCCCGTTGCGGTAGTCGCCACATAAGCCCCAATGCTTTTTGCAATTTGAATGGCAATAGTGCCAATACCGCCCGCACCCCCATGGATAAGAATTTTCTGGTTTGACTGAAGTTTAAAATGCTCTGTTATGGCTTGCACCGCGCTGACGCCAGTCAAAACCACCGCGGCCGACATTTTAAAATCAAGGTTTTTTGGCATTTTTGCAATCGTTCCAACTGGAACCGCCGCAAATTCAGCAAAAGCGCCGCTGGCTCCCGACAAAGCATTGGCTGATCCATACACTTTGTTTCCCACGCTAAAATTTTCCACGCCCTCACCAATTTCTGTCACTACGCCCGCAATATCACCCCCCAAAACCATGGGCAACGGCAAATCAGGCATGGCGCCTTGTGAAAGTTTTATATCAAAAGGATTGACAGACGAAGCATATACTTTAACCAAAACCTGCCCCTTGCCGGCTTTTGGTTTTTCAATATCAACTAATTCAATCACACTTGAATTTCCAAATTTATTTATTTGCGCTGCTTTCACCCTTCACCCATACGAATGTATTAGTTTTTAGAAAATTTTAATTCGCTGGAATTATTTTAATGTTTTACAACCCTCACCTGCCTTTGGGTGAAGGGTTCATTTATATTATTTTATAAAATTCACTACTGGCAATATTAGGATGTTTTACTTTTTCCATGTTCAAGTACGTCATCCACAAAGGCGTTATTTTAAAAGTAATATAACCTTCTTTTGCAAGTTTTAAAAGAGGCCACTGGTTGGCAGACTCAAAGTCATTTTTTTTGATAAGATCGATAAATGTTTCTGCTTCCCTTTTGTCCAACTCCTTTGCAACTCCACCGCCCTGTATGGTAATAACTTGCGGCCCCCAGCCAATAACAAAAGCAACTTTCCCATTTATTTTTAAATTTTCCGCTTTCTTGCTATCTTTAGAAGTCATGAAAAATAAGTTAAAGTGCTCATCGCAAACAAAATAAACCGTGGCGGCTTGGGGTTCTAAATTATTAGAAATACTAGCCAGCACCATAGTGTTTTGACTCCTTAAAAACTTTAATGCTTTAAAATTAATTTCCCCTTTTGTTAGTTTTTGTTTTGTCATATTATTTAAATTTTTAATCAACGGGCAAATTAAAAAATCCTTTATAAATGAGATACAGCCCAATTAAAAAAACGAAAACTTCCGCTAATATAAATAATTTATTATGGGCTTTTTTATTAATAATCTTCATAACCAATTCCGGGTAAAAAACCCGTAAAATTCCTTTCAGTAAAACCATCCAGCTAATAATTGTTATGATAACCCGCCAGTCTAAAACCCAAATATTGTGATTTACAACTAATAAAATTCCGAGGATTAGTATAGAAAAACCAGAAAGATGAACTAACACCAAATTTTTTGCAGCTTCTTTTTCAATTAAAACAAAATGCTTATAACGCATTAATATGGCTAAGGTGCTTATGACAACAAAAAGCCCGATCACTCTTGCAAGCAAAATTGATATATCCATAATTAGATTATTACTGTTATTATACCGCAAAACTCAATTTTAGGCTAATAGAAAAACTATTTTTCAAGCGTACTGCCAAGCAAAATTCCATTGGCCCAATAAAACCCCGTTTTGTCAGAGGGCAAAACATCGTATGTAAAGTCTTGGTTATATAAAACACGCGCCGCGGTTTTAATAAAAGAGTTGTCATAACTATCACCCGGCAGCAAATCGCCAACTGTTCGCCCGTCAACAGTTGGATGTCCCGGTGAAGCAAATATTTCCCGCCCATCACCAAGAATCAAGTGAACCATTTGATGGGTTGGCAAAACCGGTGTTTTTGAAACTTTTTGCACAGTTCCTGCAACGCGGCGCCCCAGTAAATCCGCTGTCCAAATTTGGTCGCCAATTTTTAAATCTTTTACTGGAATTGTTCCCAAGGGCGTATCTATTAAAGTATCCCCCGCAAGGCAAATGGGGCAAATTTGATTATTGGTTATTTTTTTAATAAAAGTTGCGGAGTCCTCCTGTATACTTATAAGCGTCATTGTTACCGTGCATCCATTGCTTGCCATTTCTCCAATGCGCAAAGTTATGGGGTATCCATTCATATAAGCCACGGGATACTCTGGAAAATTAAGGCCGGTGATGTAATCAGTATAAATTTTTTGAACCAACAAAGATCCTTCCCTTTGGCCTTCTTTCAAAATAACTTGCCCTGGTTGCGGGGTCGGTTGTATATCCGGACATTTTGCAAATTCGCAATTTGGGCCAGTTCGGCTTACATAAGACCCGTCAGAACACTGCTTTGCTTCTTGCGTACATGCTACGGGTTTTTTGATAGGATTATAATTTGGATTTAAAATTGGGCTGTATAACGGCAGAATATTATTTTGAACCGCAACAAAATACCCCGCCACGCTTAATATGGCAACAACAGCAACAACAACCAATATAATATTTACAAACCCTTTTTGGCTAATATTTTTTTTATGCATAATTGGCTTAATTATTTATGTCTCATTATTAATATTAACCTAAAATTAATTAAAAGCATATTAAAGCGGAGAGGGTGGGATTTGAACCCACGAGGCCCTTTCGAGCCACGGCTTTCCAAGCCGTTCCATTAGGCCGCTCTGGCACCTCTCCCTAATATCCCAAACGGCTCAACGCCGTTGAGCCGTTGAACATTATCTTATCACCAAAATCCAAAATGCCAAAGCTGCAATAATCCTATATACCCCAAAGGCAATGAAGGTGTGGTTTTTTACAAAATGCAAAAGCCACTTTATGCTTGCCATCGCCACAACAAAAGAGACAACAAATCCTATTGCCAAAATATGAAATTCTCCAAATGTGAAACTCCCAGCGCTTTTAAATAAATCGTAAGCCGTGGCTGCCGCCATGGTGGGCACCGCCAACAAAAAAGAAAATTCAACAATGGCTTCACGGCTGATACCCATAATCATACCGCTTACAATAGTAGCCCCAGATCGCGACACTCCCGGAATAATTGCCAATGATTGCCAAACTCCCGTCCAAAATGATTTTTTATAACTGATTTCTTCTGTATTGGCCCTGGATTGTTTTTTATACCAAAATTCAAACAAAATTAATGCAACTCCGCCCAAAAGTAAAGACCAAACAACAATAGTGGCGCTGGACAACAAATAATTTTTAAGGATTTTATAAAATAAAAAGCCCAAAATAGCAGTGGGCAAAAAAGCAATTAACACTTTTTTCCAGCTTTCTTTATTTGCAATAAATTTCTTCCAATATAAAACCACTACTGCCAAAATTGCCCCAAATTGGATAGCAATTTCAAAACTTTTGGTAAAATTTGAATCTGCGACGCCCAGTAATTTGCTGGTCAAAATTAAATGCCCCGTTGAAGAAATGGGCAAAAATTCGGTTATACCCTCAACAATTCCTAAAATAATTGACTGAAGTATAGTCATATTTCTATATCGCGCAAAGCTTTAATCCTCTCTTCCACTGGCGGGTGGGTTTGAAATAAATTAATAAACCGGTTTTTGCTTTGTTTTTCATTAAACGGAGAATCTATGTAAAGATGCGCGGTTGCGGTGTTGGCAGTTTTCATGGGGGTTACATCATCTGAAATTTTTTCCAATGCGCTAGCTAAGCCCTCCGGATATCTTGTCAAAAGCGCGCCATCGGCATCAGCCAAAAATTCTCGCTTTCTGGAAATAGCTAACTGTATTAATGTTGCGGCAATAGGAGCCAAAATGGCGGCAATTAATCCCAGCACCATTAATAACGCGCCCGCCCTATTGTCATCCGAATCACGCCTTCCAAGAAAACTAATTCTCAAAAAGAAATTAGCAAGCAAAGAAACAATGCCGACCAACACCACTACTACGGTGCTTACCAACATGTCTTTGTTGCCAATATGGCTTAATTCATGGGCCAAAACACCCTCCAGTTCTAATTTATTTAACCGCTGCAAAAGACCTTGGGTGACAGCAACAACCGCATGGTTTTTGTCCCTTCCGGTGGCAAAGGCATTCAGCTGGGCTTCATGAATAATATAAATTTTGGGCAAGGGCAAACCGGCGGTAATGCATAAATTTTCAACCACTCTATATAGTTCAGGATTATCTGCTTTTGCAATTAACTTGGCATGCGCCATACTCAACACCAGTTTATCTGAAAACCAATAACTGCCAACACTCATGGCAATGCTTAAAAAAACCGCCGTGTACAAAATGGCATCGCTTTGCAATAAATAACTGAAAAGCCAGCCTACGGCAATGACAAAAACCAAAAACCCGGTAATGAGCAACCAGGTTTTGCGAGTGTTTGCATCTGCGTTTTTGTATATACTGGCCATTTTAGAATTTTACTTGAACAGGCGACCGTTCTGCTTCGTTGGCAATCTCAAATAATTCCATCTGCTTAAAACCAAAAGTGCCGGCTAACATATTGTCCGGGAAACTTTCAATTTTAATATTTAGATCGCGCACGTTTGTGTTGTAAAATCTGCGGGCGGCTTGGATTTTATCTTCAGTATCTGTTAATTCCCTTTGTAACTCTAAAAAGTTCACTGATGCTTTTAAGTCAGGATAACTTTCTGAAACCGCAAACAAGCTTTTCAAAGTGCTTGAAAGAATGTTTTCAGCGTCAGCTTTAGCTTTGACTCCGGAAGCGCCCATAGCATTTGCCCTGGCCTGGGTCACTTTTTCAAATAATTCTTTTTCATGAGTTGCATAACCTTTGACTGTTTCCACCAAATTAGGAATTAAGTCATACCTTCTTTTTAACTGGACATCAATGTCTGACCAAGCTTCTTTCGCCCGGTTTTTTAAGGTTACCAAGCCATTGTACACTGCGACGACCCAAATGATTACTACAACTACGATTGCTAAAATGATAAATGATAATGCCATATTTTTTAGTGCGATGCCAATATACGAATGCATACTAATAATACGAATTAACGCCACCGTTTCGTATTGGTATAATTAGTATGAATTAGTATATTAGAATCGCATTATTTATTTTTGACTATTTTCAATCCAACTATTTAAAAACGGATACTGGACAACAAACTTATAGTTAAAAAGTTTTAAAAGCATCATAACATCTGCTAATTCGCCTCGTAATTTTTCCGGCCCGGCAAAAACTTCCCATGATTCTAAAATTAAATTTTTTGTATACTTGTGCAAAATTTCGTAGTCAAATTTCTTTTTTAAATAAACTATAATTTGTTTGAATTCTCCCCTGTCCAACCAAATTCCATGGCAATATTTGCAAAAGTCAATTTTGACGTTTGAATTGTCATAACTTATTTCCATTAATCCTGTCCTGTCTTTTGGACACTGCCTTAAGCTTTTAGATAATTTAAATTTTCCCTTGTCCCGCCAAATGTCAAAATCAAGCCACTTTAATTGCTGATCTTTGTCGTCTTTTGCGTACATCAGCTCATCTTTATCAAACCAAATACCCAAACACTCGGGGCAGTAGTCAACTTCCACATTATGGAACAACATTTTTTCCATCGGCTCTTTGTGTTTATTTGGACAATTCATGTAATTTATGATTTACGATTTAAGATTTACGATTTACGAATACTACTTTGTTTACCCCGTTAAATAATTTCGCTTTGCGAAATTAGCCCTTTGGGCTATTTAACTGGGATAAATTTAAAGGTGGAAAGCATACTAGGAGAATCAGATCCTAAAAGAAGCGGGACATTAAGTAGGTATAATGTTTTGTCGTTTTTAAAAAAATATATTTTTGTCTCTACTTCCTGTTTTTCATTAAGAGTCTCTGAAAAAATTACTTCTGCCCCGTTAACGGTAGAGTTTTTGAGGATAAGTTTTTCGCCTCCTGGTTGATAAGAGAGGTAATATTGCACAGCCTCCTTAAGAGTTTGCGTTGGAGGAATATTGTTTATTACTCCAATGAAGAAATAAGAGATCTTAGAAGTAGTAGCCGTTCCATAAAATTCTATGGAACAATCTCCAATACAGTCATCATACTTAACAGGATAAAAATTTTTAGGGTACTGTATACTAAACTCGGGATCGATATTTCTGTAGGTATTCCAGCCGGCGGTTTGGTTGGTTGTTTGACTTACACTTGTATTTGTTGAATCTGTAAATTTAAACGTGGAAAGAATTTTATTTACTTCTTCTCTGTTTTTGTCATCAAAAATAATATATGCTTTTAAATTTTTACCGGCAGTAAAAAATAGTAAGTTTGCCTTGCCATCATATATCGACCCTTCCCAAGGCAAATGAATAGCATTTGAGGAGCTAAAGACATATGCTTTCTCGCCACCAAGAGTAACCTCATTAAGATTTCCGACGACTATCTTACTTGGAGCACCATTATTTTCCGCTTTTTTACCTTCATCCCAAATACTTTTCGCCATTTCCTCTAGGGAGAGTGACCCTATGGGCTTACCATTAGTAGTAAATTCATTACCAATAATATTGATCGTAAAATATATTTTTTTACTATCTTTGTTTTCAAAACTAACAAAAGCTTTTTGATCGTCGGGACACAACGCAAAACAAGCGCCTTCTTTAAATTGCATATAGTTCGGATATGCCAACTCATAACCATATTGATCATTGGTATACGTTTTCCAATCGGCGGTTTGGGTTGAATTATTTTGTGTTTGGGTTTGAGTGGTTGGTTGTGTTTTTGTTGAAAAATACTGATACGCGAAAACTCCGCCAACAGTAATTAGTATTACAGCAACAATAGTGATAATAACCGCTAACACTAAAACGCTCTTTTTCTTTGGAGGGTTGGCATTCATATCTGGAGCATTTTCTACATTACTATTTACGTTATTGCTTGGATTGTTGTCTATGTGATAATCCATATTTTTTATAATGCAGCTTTTGTAAATTTAAATGTGGCGACGCTGTCTTGTATCGGCTTTACAATAATACTATCATAATTTTTCATAAAAGTTTCGCAGAGTTTTTGCTGGGGCAAAGCGTCATAGACGCCACAGCCATTTGAGGTGTGCACCACAAACGCTAATGTAATATAATTGTCATCTTTGAAAGTGGTATAATAATAACTTTTATAAAGCTGGCCTGCCCCCACTCCCTCGTATTCTGACAGGCAAAACCGCATATCATTTATAATGTTAACTCCTATGTTTGCATTAGTCGCGTCTTGTGATACATAACATCCATCTTTATCAATTTTACCACTTCCCGCTTTACTAATAACAGCACTTGGAGTTTGCTGAAACGATGCAAAAGAAGTGTTGAAAGACTCTGGGTACTTAAATTCAAACCCGTAATTAGTATCAGTATAAATTTTGAAACCAGGTGTTGCATTTACTACGGGACAGGTTGCAAATTCACAATTGGGGCCGGTTCTGCCCACATACGAGCCATCAGGACAAAGCTTGGCTTCTTGGGTACACGCGGTTTGATTTGGCTTGTTTTTTTCAGTTGCCAATTTTTGGTAAATCACATATCCCCCAACCGCTAACATGGCTGTTAAAATAATAATGACGGTAATTAATACTGCCGCAATTCCTCTTTGGTTTTCCATGGCTTAATAGTAGCAAGGAATCCATTAAAATTCAAATAAGAAAAAAGCCTGATTATTCAATCGGGCTCTAAAAGTTTTAACCAAGGAGATCTTTGCCAAGGGTTAGCCATGAATCAATTTTTTTTACGTGCGGTAAAATATATTCGTAACAACCTTCCTCTTCGGCCCGTCCCTGAAAAAGATAAAGATTTTTTACCCCAGCGTTGTAAAGATAGACCATTATCTCTTTTCGATCATCCACAAAATCTGTTACTCCTAAATGCTGACATATTCTTGCTTTTTCTTTTCTTTCTTCGCAAAAATGCACCCGGTCAAGCGAAATACCAGTTTCTTTGTGAAATTTTTTTACCGAAAGCCAGTTAAGCATAGCAAACCGCAAATATGTGTCTGCACAAGACACAACAAAAATGTTTTTTCCAAATTTTTTATCTTGCAATTCTTTTAACGTTTCAAAAACATCGGGAATTGGCAAATATGCGCCATTAATCTCGTTATGACTGATAATTACGCCACCAATGTCAACACCAAGAATTCTTTCCATGGTACTTTCCTTTCAAAGAACAGAAATATCAAAACCAGCTGCATTGTACTAAAAATCTATTTTTAAAACAAGCGGCGCCTGGCCAGGCGCCGCTTTAAATCTCAAATCTTAAATCGCAAATCTTAAATTTAATAGTCTTCTCCCCCCATCATTGGATTCATTCCACTCGGCATCCCCTTTTCATCTTTTTTGGGTAATTCTGAAATCACTACTTCCGTGGTCAACAACATTGAAGCCGCTGACACCGCATTTTCCAAAGCAGTCCTAGTCACTTTTGTCGGGTCAACAACACCTGCTGAAATTAAATTTTCATATTCCATTTTAGCGGCGTTAAAACCAAAATCTCCAGTTCCCTCTTTTGTTTTTTGGACAACCACGGCACCGTCAATTCCGGCATTTTGGGCAATTTGCCTGATTGGCTCTTCAATCGCTCTTTTTAAAATATTGACTCCGGTTTTTTCGTCTCCTTCGGCAACCACATTTTCCAAAGCGCTGGCGGCTCTTAGCAAAGCCACTCCTCCGCCCGGCACAATGCCTTCTTCAACCGCTGCGCGCGTGGCATGTAAAGCGTCTTCCAATTTATGCTGTTTGGCTTTTTGTTCAACTTCTGTGGCCGCGCCAACTTTTAAAACACCTACTCCTCCGGCTAACTTTGCCAATCTTTCCTGCAACTTTTCTTTGTCAAAGTCTGAAGTTGAATTTTCCATTTCTTTTCTAATTTGAGCAATTCTTTTTTCAATTTCCTCTTTTGGACCCTTGCCTTCAACAATCGTTGTGTTTTCTTTGGTGGAAATAATCCTTCTGGCTTTACCCAGCATTTCCAATTCCACATTTTCCAGCTTCATGCCTTTTTCTTCAGAAATAACCTGTCCGCCGGTCACCACAGCAATGTCTTCCATCATTTCTTTTTTGCGGTCGCCAAATCCGGGCGACTTGACTGCCAATGCAGAAAAAATACCGCGCAATTTATTGACAATCAACGTAGTCAAAGCATCGCCCTCCACTTCATCGGCAATAATCACCAATTCTTTTTTGCCGGTTTTTATTAACTTTTCCAACAAAGGTAAAATTTCCTGCAACGATGCAATTTTTTTGTCGGTAATTAAAATGTAAGGGTCTTCTAAAACCGCTTCCATCTTTTCTTGGTTTGAAACCATGTAGTGTGAAATGTATCCGCGGTCAAACTGCAATCCTTTCACAATTTCCTTTGAAAGTCCAAAAGTTTTTGATTCTTCAACAGTGATCACTCCATCTTTTCCAACTTCTTCCATCACTTGGGCAATTAAATCACCCATTTCTTTATCTTGGGCGGAAATCGTAGCAACTTGAGAAATTTCTTCTTTTGTGCTGATTGTTTTAGACATTTCTTTCAAGGCCTGCACAATCGCATCTTTTCCTTTAACAATGCCTTTTCGCAAAGCCAGCGGATTTGCACCAGCTGCCACATTTTTTAATCCTTCCGTGGCAATTGCTTGGGTCAGCAAAACTGCGCTGGTTGTCCCATCGCCGGCAATGTCGTTGGTTTTTGAAGCCACTTCTTTAATAATTTCAGCGCCAATGTTTTCTGTTGCGTCTTCCAATTCAATTTCTTTGGCAATGGAAACTCCGTCATTTGTAATGGTTGGCGAGCCATAACCAGAACCCAAAACCACATTTCTGCCTTTTGGACCTAATGTAACTTTCACAGCATTGGCAACTTTATCCAATCCGCTTTTTAAAATTTTGCGCGCGTCCTCTTTGAAAATTATTTTTTTTGCCATAAGTTTTAAGATACAAACACCAAGATACAATCACCAAACAATATTCAATTTCCAATATCCAATATTCAAACACGGGTTTGGAATTTTAAAATTTGGTTATTGGGATTTGTTTGGTTATTGTTTCTTGTATCTTGGTTATTTATAATTATTCAATTATCGCCAAAATGTCTTCTTCTTTGGCAATTAAATATTCTTTTTCTTCAACTTTAATTTCGCTTGGACCATATTTGGTAAATAAAACCTTGTCGCCCGGCTTTACTGAAAGGGGAACTATTTTTCCGTCATCTGTTTTTTTGCCTGGTCCAATGGCAATGATTATGCCTTGTTCAGATTTTTCTTTTTCAGCCGTTTCAGGCAAAAAAATCCCGAATTTTGTCTTTTCTTCTTCTTTAATGGGTTCTATTAAAATGTGATCTGAAAGCGGTTTGATTGTCATGCTTATTTTTTAATTATTAATTACAAAGTCTAATCCATGCGATAAAAAATGTCAAATAAAAAGCCCTGCGCACTCCTAAAGGAATACGCAGGGACATGTCTCTAATTTTGATTATTGCGCTTTGCTCAAAACTCCATTCACCTGGAATTGAGTGTAATCATCATAACGACATATATATCCAGGCTGCCTAGAAAGATGCACTTCTTTCCAATAAGCATGCCTCACGGCTCTTTGAATGATTTCGCGAGCATCTTGGTTAATGGGATGGGCAATATCTGCGTGAAGTTTAAGATGGCCGTTAGCATCGCGCATGGCACGGTCTTCACCCAACTGTTTACCGCATTTGTTACAAAAACAAGCACGAAGATGGTTTTTGCAACCACAATTACGACAACGATCAGTTAGCTTGCGGCTAGGCATTCCCACAAAGATGTTTCTATCGCCTTCAATAATCTTCAGATCACGAATAACGAAAGCGTCATCAATCGTGATCGAGCAAAAAGCCAACAATCTTTCTTCATTGCACTTCTCGAGCTTGACACGGATTTCGGTAATTACCATGATGCTTCTCCTTGGGCAAAAGCCCGATGTGAGAGTGACGGAAATGAGAAAGAACTGCAAATTAATTATACAATTATATTTTTAAAAATAGCAAGGCAAAAAAAAGGCACACTGGGTTACAATGCGCTCATTACAAGACGGCATGCATTTGATGTCTACACGACCTGCTTGGGTGTGGTAGAATTTTTATTGATTTTTTCCTTTTTTAAGAAAACTCCTTTTTGTTTTTTAAAACTATCGCCTCCATTAAAGCGGTCCAGCTTTTTTTTATCATAATAAAAACTATCACACCAATATGTTACCGGATTGCCGAATACATAATCTCCCCAGTAACAGCAAAGTACAAAGTAATAACCTTGGTCAAACACCTGGTACTTTTTTTGGATGTAATAGTGATCACTGCAAAGCCACTTCATGTTTTTGGGGCTTCCTTTGCCAAGAAAATACCCGATCAAAAATGCGGCTACCGCCAAGATACCTGCAACGCCATACATCACAACAATACTCCTTTAAAAAGGTAAACGTTAATCGACACAGCTGTCACAAACACAACGCACTATATATTTTAAAATGTGCCAGTTTTTTTATACACTTTCAAAATTATTATTGCAAGTATTTCCCCGACCCCCTTTGTGAAAAGTTATACTGCCAAATACTTGCCAGTATAACTTTTTTTAACTTTTGCAATTTACGCTGGCGTGCCTTGACCTATAATTTGGCCGCCTTTTTCGCATTAAAAAAACCTGAAAAATCAGGCTTTTTTAGTATCAATTTATTACTATTTATGATGTCAATTCTTTTTTGAAGCTAATTCTGCCACTTCTTCTACATCCGTAACACGCGATTCCAATCTATCAAATTCTTCCTTATGAACTACATCAATAATATTTTTGCTGATGTTATTGATTTTCTCATTCACTTCCTTAAAATTCTCATTGACTTTTTTAAAACCATTTCTCATTTCACCGGTAAGAGCATCAAATTTTTTATTAAAATGATCTTGGGTATTTTGAAAACCATTATTAATCATTACCGCCAACTCATCAACTGTAGTGATTTTCTTATTTTTCTTTGCCATATGATTTTATTGTACTCCCACAAAAAACCTTGTCAAATTTGCCCATTTAAATGTTTAACGTCGGGTTTGAAACATCTAATTTCAATGGCCCATTTATATGACTTTTCCAGAAAAAACCTCTCTTAAATATTTAGAAGTGTAAGATTTTTTGTTTTTTGCGACAACTTCTGGAGTGCCCTCAACAATAACCTGTCCACCTCCCTCTCCGCCTTCAGGACCTAAATCTATAATCCAATCACAAACAGCAATAAGTGAAACGTTATGCTCTATAACAAGCACCGTGTTTCCCCTATCAACTAATGACCTTAAAACCGAAACCAGTTTTTTAATGTCCTCAAAGTGAAGCCCGGTGGTCGGTTCGTCCAAAATGTATAAAGTATTTCCCGTGCCTTTTTTGGAAAGCTCGGTGGCTAATTTTATCCTTTGCGCTTCTCCGCCGGACAAAGATGTTGCCGATTGCCCAAGCTCAATGTACGAAAGCCCGACTTCTTTTAAGGTTTTCATTTTGTCATAAATGCCCGGAATGCTTTTAAAAAATTCGCTGGCCTCTTCAATGGTCATTTGCAAAACATCGGCAATGTTTTTTTCTTTGTACAAAATTTCTAAAACTTCACGGCTGTACCTTTTGCCGCGGCACTCTTCACATTCAACATAAATGTCCGGCAAAAAATACATTTCCACTTTTTTAACTCCTTGGCCTTCGCAAGATTCGCACCGGCCGCCTTTGACATTAAACGAAAACCGCCCAGCTGAATATCCGCGAACCCGCGCTTCTTTTGTTTGTGTAAAAATGTCCCGTATATAAGAAAAAGCTCCTGTGTAAGTGGCAGAGTTTGACCGCGGAGTCCGACCAATCGGAGACTGGTCAACTAATACCACTTTGTTTATATTTTCAATTCCTAAAATTTCTTTGTGCTGGCCCGGTTCTTCTTTCGCCCGGTAAAACTTTTTCAGTAGAGCTTTTGCCAAAATATCGCTGACCAAAGAAGATTTTCCGCCGCCCGAAACTCCGGTGACGCAAATAAATTTGCCCAAGGGAAATTTGACATCAATGTTTTTTAAATTGTGTTCTTTGGCGCCAATTATTTCTAGGTATTTGGTATTAGGTATTGAGTATTTAGTATCCGACGATTTTTTTTGTCCAATACTTAATACTTGATACTTAATACTTGATACAGTCTTCCTTCCAGATAAATAATCTCCAGTTAAAGTACGGGACTTTAAAATTTGCTTTGGCGTTCCTTCAAAAACCACTTTGCCTCCGTGCTTTCCAGCTCCCGGGCCAATTTCCACCAGCCAATCAGCGGCTTTCATGGTTTGAGGATCGTGTTCCACCACAATTACGGTGTTGCCCAAATCTCTTAATCTTAACAGTGTTTCTATTAATCTATGCTGGTCGCGGGCATGCAAGCCAATAGACGGCTCGTCTAAAATGTACAAAACACCGGATAACTTTGACCCAATTTGCGTAGCCAGCCGTATGCGCTGCTCTTCTCCGCCGGCCAGTGTCCCGGCTTTTCTGCTTAAGGTTAAATAATCCAAGCCAACATCCACCAAAAATTGGGTGCGCTCTACAATTTCTTTTACAATCGGCTGGCTGATTTTTGAATCGCCAACCCCAAGTTGTGGCAAAAGATTTTGAAAAAAATGTTTTACGTTTTCAATAGGAAGCTCCACCACATCATTAATGGATTTATTGTTTACCGTGACGGCCAAAACTTCCGGCTTTAAGCGTTTTCCCAAGCACGTTTCGCATTGCTTAATCATCATGTATTGCTCAATCTCCGCCCGTGTCCATTCCGAATCCGTTTCATGATAACGCCTTTCAAGGCTTGAAATCACACCTTCAAAACCGGCGCCGCCCGCCTGCGCGCCGCGCGCGAGCAGGTCTCCTTTTAAAATAATATCAATAATTTTTGGCGGCAGATTTTTTACCGGTTCATCCAAAGAAAATTTATGTTTTTGCGCCAGCGCTGAAAGTTTCCAAAAATAATATCCTTGCCGGCCCACCTTGTGGCTAGCTTTGCTCCATGGCCAAATGGCACCTTCGGCAATGGTTAAATTTTTATTGGGCATCACTAATTCCGGGTCAACCTCCAATTTTTCGCCAAGGCCGGTGCAGTCCGGGCAAGCGCCATAAGGATTATTAAAAGAAAAAATCCTGGGTTCTAATTCCGGCAAAGAAATGCCGCAGTCTTCACAGGCAAAATGCTCGCTAAAAATCAAGTCTTCTTGATTTTTAGATTTATGATTTAAGATTTTAGATTTATGATTTACTAAAACAATGCCCTTGCCAAGCCGCAGTGCGGTTTCTAAAGAATCAACTAAACGCGAGCGGTCCAAATCTTTATCAAGAACCAACCGGTCAACCACCGCCTCAATGCTGTGCTTTTTATTTTTATCCAGATTTTTAAACAAAGCTTCTTCAATTGGATAAATATCGCCGTCAATTCTGACCCGTATAAAACCGCTTCTTTGAATTTCCTGGAAAATGGCTTGGTGTTCGCCTTTTTTACCGCGGATCACCGGCCCCAAAATGGTAATCTCGGAATTTTTCGGCAACTTTATAACTTGGTCCACAATTTGGTCAATTGTCTGACGCGCAATTAATTTTCCGCAATTAGGGCAATGTGGCTTGCCAATCCTGGCAAACAAAAGCCGCAAGTAATCATAAATTTCTGTGATTGTCCCCACGGTTGACCGGGGATTATGCACGGACTTTCGCTGGTCAATGGAAATGGCCGGGCTGATGCCTTCAATTTTATCAACATCGGGCTTATCCATAACACCCAAAAACTGGCGGGCATAAGCCGACAAACTTTCCACATACCTACGCTGTCCTTCGGCATACAGAGTATCAAATGCCAAAGAAGATTTTCCGGATCCTGATAAACCCGTAATTACCACCAATTTATTTTTGGGAATATCAAGATCTATATTCTTAAGATTGTGAACTCGCGCCCCGCGGATTTTGATGAATTCGTTTTTCATTTTAAAATGTATGTTATTATACATAAAATTTCAATCAATTTCAAGTGTGCCAACAAATGCCACATAAAAAAAGCCGTGTATTTTCATACAAGGCCTTGGTTCTTTTTATAATTTGCGAGCTTTAAGCAACTTAAAGTGATGATTAAAGCCGATTTTTGCGCAATAAAAGCGCATTTCCCATTTTGACTTGGACTCAAGCCATTCAGAAGGGCACCAAGCAATATACGACATAAAGGGACGATTTTTTGAGTCAACTAAAATCGTTCCCGCAGCAATTGAACAACATTCTTGACATTCAGCAGGAAGAAGCTTCAGCCGTTCTTGGACAGAAAGATCTTCTTGCTTTCTCAAAATTGATTCAATGTGCCGCTGACTGCAAAGAGCGTCATTATCCTTTGCTATGTCAATCAAGCCATGCAAGCTGATTACCTCCCCTTCTTGCAGGATATCGAGCACATCAATTGCAAACTCCCCATCTGCATCGTCAATTTCACTTGTTAATATCCATCCACTTTTGGTCAGGTCATTCTCAAAAATGGGTAGGAGATTAAAGGTGTAACTAGAAAAAGCGTTTGACATGTCACGCCTCCTTCATAACAAAAGCCAAAAGTTGGTCGCTGTTTAACAATCCGCTTGGATCAAATTTGCCACCTTGGCCGATGCTCAAAGAAAGCTGATGTTCATGGTTGCCAATAAATAACAACCTTCTTACGATGTCATCGTAGCCCTTTTTTCTTTTAACGCTTTCAATCGGTTTGGTGCCAATCCAGATTTTTTCGTCTCTGGGCTGATCCAAATATTGCCCGCGCAACGCAAAGGCAATTTCAAAAGAGCACCAAGCAATTGGCAAGCGGGCAATTAAATCGCCCATTTGGAGAAGCTGCATGCCGTAACCGTCAACCAACGCCTTCACCGGCACAAGCGTCAGCTTCACTTCTGTTGTTTTAGGAAAAGACGCGAATTTATAACCCTTTAACGCATCCAAAACCTGGGGGTTTAATGCAACGTTTTTTTCCTTAAATTCTTTTTGGTAGTCTTTGGACGATTTACGGCCGGCATTCAATACAACTTTTTTCCAAATCTCAAAAGAAGCCATTTGTATTTCCCCTTAAAATAATGTCAAAGATCGCATGTAGTATTAATAATTTACCACATTATTTTAATTTTGCATATATTTTATTCTGCCGGGGCAATAAAAAAGCCCGGACGCAATTTAAGCATCTGGGCTAATAACCTACCACAAAGTAATGATCTTCATGTCTGAGCCAAAGTCAACGTCAAAATCGGCAAACTCCATACAACAAATTTCCTCGAACCAATAAATGTATGGAAATTTTACGATGCCCTTGCCGTCGTCTGGCTCAAGCCACATGGTGCTAGGCCCAAGAATATAAGAGTTGCGCCATTCTCTTCGCACCAGTTTTGGCTCGCGACGAAAAGCTTCCAAGTGGCGCTGGCCGCCAACACGTTTTTGGCCTTTACACCATTTAAGCAGATTTGCACCGCTTGATTGCGACCAATTTATAGTGATAGCGGTTAATTGGGGAATAAATTCGCCTTCTTGTTCAGGCGAATCATGCAAAACTTTCCATCTGCGTTCAGACCGCATGTCGCGGTCAAAATTCGGCCTTAAGGGAAAAGATCCCCTGATAATTTCAATTGACATAGCCCACCTCCCTTAACTATTGGATAGTGAAATGAGCAACCCTTATTTCATCCTATGTTATACTTTTTTCTATTTTTTTCAATATTGCCTTGAAAAAATAGCGTTTTGAGCGTTAAATGTAATTACATGGAAAAGTTTAGTATATTACCAAAAAACAGACTTAATAACTTGCCGAAAACGGCCGGGGTGTATTGTTTTATATCCAGAAAAGAGACTATATATATAGGAAAGGCCATAAATATTAAAGACCGGGTGAAAAACCATTTCAACCAGCCGTCTTTCCGTGATAATTTGTTTATTGAAAAAGTAGAGAAAATCGGTTTCATTAATACCGATTCGGAAATTGAAGCGTTGATTTTAGAGGCTAATTTAATTAAAAAACACCAGCCCAAGTTTAATGTTATTTGGAAAGACGGTAAAAATTACTTTTATGTTGCAATTACCAAAGACAAAAAGCCCGTGGTTTTTATAACCCACCAACCAAAGAAAGTATTAAGTAGTAAGTATCAAGTATTAAGTATAAAACGAAAAAACATACCTAATACTAAATACTCAATACCAAATACTCAATACATCGGGCCTTTTGTTGAAGGCAACGCACTGAAAAAAACGTTAAAATATTTGCGCAAGATTTTTCCTTTTTATACTTCTGTTAAACACCCAAAAAATGCTTGCACTTGGTGCCATTTGGGACTTTGCCCTGGCCCTAATCCAGATTTGGCAAGCTATAAAAAAAACATCCAAAAGCTGAAGCTTATTTTAGAGGGCAAGAGAAGAATTGTTTTAAACAACTTAAAGCGCGAGATGCAGGCATATTCAAAGGCAAATAAATTTGAAGAAGCGGGAAAAATCCGCGACAGGATAAATGCTTTGCAGCAAGTAATGGCGCACACCAAAGTAATTGAAAACACCAAAATTGAAAACGGCATTTGGTACAAAACCCAGCAAACTTTGCAGGGAATGCTGAATCTTAGTAAAGAAATTACTAAAATTGAGTGCTACGACATTTCCAACATCCAAGGAAAATACGCTGTGGGATCAATGGTAGTTTTTGTTAACGGCGCGCCCAATAAAAGCCAGTACAAAAAATTCAGGATACGAATGAAAAACGAGCCCAATGACATTGCCATGTTAAAAGAAGTGCTCACCAGGCGCCTTTTACATCCCGAATGGGGTTACCCAGGTGTAATGCTCATTGACGGCGGTATTGCCCAATTAAATGTAGCTATAAACGCAAAAAAAGAATTCCTTGAAGATTTAACGATCGCTAAAAATACAAGGAAAGCTGAAAATATAAAAATAATATCCATTGCAAAGGGCAAACGAGAATTATTAATAGAAGGAGCGCCCAAAATCCCCTTAAAAAACTTGCCCCAGGAAATTTACAATTTAATTGTGGCATTAGATGATGAGGCACATAGATTTGCAATAACTTATCATAAGAAGGTGAGAAAAAAGGCGCTACTTGACCCTTCACCTTAAGGAAATTCAATATTACTTAAAAACACTTATAAAAAAGGTGAAGGGTTGATATTTAACCAAAACTCTGCTATCATAAACCAACATGCGAAAGCTTCTCTTTAGTATCATTGCCGCTACGGCAGGACTGTGGCTGGCATCGCTTTATGTGCCGGAGGTTAAAGTTGCCGTTCTTTCTGACTCAAATTTCTTTGGATTTTCAGTAAATCAAAATTGGGAAATTATCCTGCTTTTGGGAATTATTTTAGGACTTTTAAATTTTTTCATAAAACCCCTACTGGACATCCTGACGCTTCCCTTACGAATAATCACCCTTGGATTTTTTGGATTTTTAGTCAATGCATCTTTATTGTGGGTTGTAGATATTATGTTTAAAGAATTCAGCGCCCCGTGGTTTTGGCCGCTTTTATGGACCACTTTAATCGTTTGGGGCATTTCTGCCATATTATCGTTATTTAATAATAAAAACTAACAACTAATGAACTCTATATTATTTTACAGCCAAATTGCCGCTTCTATAATTTTAGTTATACTTATAGCGGTCCAGCAAAGAGGAACAGCTTTGGGATCAGCTTTTGGGGGCGGTGGAGAATTTTATTCCTCAAGGCGCGGCATACAAAAAAAATTATACTATGCTACAATAGCCGTAGCTGCTCTCTTTATTATTCTTAGTATTTTAAGCCTCCTAATTTGAATATAATGCAAATATCATGCGAATGATACGCCAATGATGCGAATACGAATGTACGGATTTGCATCATTTGCATTCGCCCGTAGGCGAATTTGCATATTGGCATTATGACAAAATTTCCTAGTTTTTCCCAATGGAAACAAATTTTTAAAGTACTGAAGAAAAAAGAGAGAATAACTCTTTTGGTGTTTTCCATATTAGCTGTCGGTTCTTTGATTTTTTTAACAACAAATTTTTACATAAACAACACAAAGGTAGTGCCAGCTTTAGGAGGCACTTTTACAGAAGGCGTCGTCGGCCAGCCAAGGTTTATAAACCCGATTTACGGAGAAACAAATGATGTCGACCGCACTTTAATTGACTTGGTTTTTTCCGGACTGATGACTTACGATAATAATGGTAAAATAGTTCCTGATTTGGCTGATAATTATGAAATTTCAAGCGATGGTAAAACCTATCAATTCACACTAAAAGATAATATTTTCTGGCACGACGGAAAACCTGTGACTGCTGATGATATAATATTTACCATACAAACCATCCAAAATTCTGATTATAAAAGCCCTCTGCGGGCTAATTGGATAGATGTGGATGTCGAAAAAAATTCTGAAAAATCTATCAGTTTCCATTTAAAATCCCCTTATAATTCTTTCCTTGAAAACAGCACTGTTAAAATAATCCCACAGCATATTTGGGAGCCCATTTTACCGGAAAATTTTACTCTTTCGTCTTATAATTTACAGCCCATAGGGTCTGGCCCGTTTGCATTTTCTGATATAAACCAGACAAATACTGGTTTCATAAGCACATTATATTTTGAATCAAACCGCAGATATTATAACCACCCTTCATTTATTTCTAAGCTCACATTTCAATTTTTTGAGAAAAAAGAAGACTTGATTAAAGCCGCAAACGCAAAAACAATCAATGGATTTACTCTGGCACCATTAGAAAATAATGAAGCGGCGGCGGAAAAAGAAATTAAACAGGGATGGTCAAACAATGAAAAGTTTTCTGTTTATTCTTTTTCTTTGCCAAGGTACTTTGCCGTATTTTTCAACAACCAAAAAACCTCAATTTTTTCAGATATTAATATAAGGCAAGCCATGTCTTATGCGGTCAACAAAGACGAACTCATCAATAAAACCAAAGGCAAGACAAAAACTAATATTTCAAAAATTGACTCGCCAATATTACCGGATTTTTACGGATATCAGCAGCCACCAAGCATTTATAATTTTGATATAAATACAGCCGGCGCTCTTTTAGACAAATCTTCGTTTAAAAGTAATGGCCAAGCCTTCCGCGAAAAAGCCGTTGTCAAAAAACCGGCTTTCCAATTCACCGCCTATTTAAAAGTAGGGTCAAAAGGCACCGCAGTAACTCAACTGCAAGCTTGCCTGGCAAAATTAGACGATTCTTTTAAAAATTTATTGCAAAGCGAAACCAATGGAACTTACGGAAAAGCCACTGAAAGCGCTGTAACCGAATTCCAGAAAAAATACCTACCTGAAGCAAAACCAACAGGAGAAACAGGGGCCGGCACTCGTAAAAAGTTAAATGAGCTATGTTTGGCGCCATCGCAAAATTCCCAGCCGTTGCAATTTACCTTGACCACCGTTGACCAGCCACAACTTGTGGAAGTTGCAAATCAGCTGAAAACATATTGGGAAAGTGTAGGTGCAAAAGTAACAATTCAAGCCGTATCATTAACCGACTTAAAACCAATTATAAAAAACAGGAGCTACGATGCCTTACTTTACGGCGAAGCATTGGGAGCCGAGCCTGATTTTTATCCATTCTGGCATTCATCGCAAAAAATTGACCCAGGATTAAATCTTTCGTCATACGAAAATAAAACTGTTGACCAGCTTTTAAAAGATTCGCGGGAAACATTGGATGAATTAATAAAACAGCAAAAGCTGGAAAAACTGCAGGATGTTGTTATTAAAGATGCCCCTGCCCTCTTTTTATATAATCCTGATTATGTTTATTGGGTTTTGCGAAAAGTAAAAGGCATAGACACTGTGAAAATTATTGACCCGGCAAAAAGATTTATTAATATTACAAATTGGTTCATAAAAACCAAGCGAGTATGGAAATAGACTTAACAAAATTAACTCCCGGTGTCCGCTCCCTGGACGAGATACGCATGGTTTTAGCCGACCAGGAATTTGCCAAGACGGCTGAAAATACCGACTTGTATTTTATGTATCGCGGCATAGAAGAAAAAAATGGTATCCGGTACGACATCACAGTTTTGCCCGCAAAAATGCTAGGGCAAGAATTTGTCAAAACAAAGGGCCATTATCATGTGGGCAACTACGGTGAAGTCTATACAGCTTTGGAAGGCCAAGCCATCTATTTGCTTCAAAAAAAGACTACTGATGACGAAATCGAAGATGCGTACACCGTAACCTGCAATAAGGGAGATGTATTAGTTATCCCTTCAAACTATGGCCATATTACCATTAACCCCTCAACAACCCAGGAGTTAAAAATGGCAAACTGGATTTCTTCTGATTGCAAAAGCGATTATTCTCTTTATGAAAAGCTACAAGGCGCTTGTTATTACTATGTTGCGCCAGGGACTTGGATAAAAAACGAACACTACAAAAATGTCCCTCCTTTGCGATTTGAAGAACCACTCAAAGAAGTCCCCCAAAACTTAGACTTCCTCAAAGCAAAATAAAAAAATTATTGTTTAACTTTTGTTTAACTTACGATGTTAAACAAGCAAAATGTTTAACGTCGGGTTTTAAACATTTGAACGGCTCAACGCCGTTGAGCCGTTCAAATCAATATTAAAAATTATGCCGCGGTGGCGGAATTGGCAGACGCACGGCGTTCAGGTCGCCGCGATCGCAAGATCATGAGAGTTCAAATCTCTCCCGCGGCACAAAAAAATCTCAATAGTAATTAAAAACGCCCGTAAAATAAACTCATAAAAACGGGCAACAAAAAAATAAAACTTATGTTTAAACAACACACAAGAAAAACGTTTGGCACACGACACAATACAAAGCCTTCTACTGCCAAAAGCTACAGCGATGCAAAACCTGCTGGAGAGAAACCAGCGGATTGGAAGCCAGAGAACACATTAAAAATTATTCCTCTGGGAGGATGCGAAGAAGTTGGCCGCAACATGACCGTTTTTGAGTACGCAAATGATATTATTATTTTGGACATGGGCCTGCAATTTCCCGAAGAAGACATGCCTGGAATTGATTATGTCATTCCCAATATTGAATACTTAAAAGGCAAAGAAAAAAATATCAAGGCGGTTATTTTTTCGCACGGCCATTTAGACCACATTGGCGCCGCGCCAATATTGCTGAAAAAATTAAATAATCCGCAAGTTATCGGCCGTCCCCTGACATTGGAAATGATTAAGCATCGCATGGAAGACTTTGACAAAAATAGTTCAAAAAAACTGAAAACAACTTATATAAAAACACTGCAAGACAAAATTAATTTGGGGAATTTTAAACTGTCATTTTTCCAGATTGACCACGCCATTATGGACGCTGTCGGAGTCATTTTAGAAACTCCCGTCGCCACCATTATCCACCCGGGCGACTGGACCATTGAAAAAGACCCGATTGGCAGAGACGTCATCCACTACCAACATTTATCCAATTTAAAAAGACCGACTATTTTAATGTTGGAAGCCCTCGGAGCGGTCAATTCAAAAACCCCGGTGACGGAACAGGAAATGTTGCGCAACATTAACAAATTAATCGGAGAAGCTCCGGGTAGAACCATCATTGCCACATTTTCCAGCCAAATTGAAAGAATAAAACAAATTCTGGAATTCGCCGCCAAAACCAACAAAAAAGTGGCGCTAGATGGATTTTCCATGAAACTCAACATTGAACTGGCGACAAAACTTGGCTACATTAAAGTTCCAAAAGGAGTCATTATCCCAACCGACAAAGCTCATGAATATCCTGATAATAAAGTAATTATTATTTGTACTGGCGCCCAAGGCGAGGAAATGGCGGCTCTGCCAAGAATTATTGCCGGAAACCACAAATACATTAAAATTAAAAAAGAAGACACTATTATTTTTTCTTCTTCGGTTATTCCGGGTAATGAAAGAACCGTCCAGCGCGTCAAAGACAATGTGTACCGCCTTTCTGACAATGTATACCACAACGACATCATGAATGTGCATGCTTCAGGGCACACCAACATTGACGGCATAAAACAAATACTTTCGGAAATAAAACCGGATTATTTCATTCCGGTATACGGCAACCATTTTATGCTTAAAGAAGCTTCCAGAATTGCTTACGGCATGGGCATTTTAAAGCATAAAGTGTTTGTACCAGACAACGGTTCTGTGATAAAATTTACCAAGGACCCTTCAGCAGGGGCGGCGGGACAAATTAAAGGCGAAGTATTAAAAGACAAAGTGCCAAGCAATTATGTGTTTGTTGACGGGCTTGGAGTGGGAGATGTGGGCGAAATTGTCCTTCGAGACCGCCAAATGCTGGCCGAAGACGGAATGTTTGTCATCGTGGCAATTATTGACCGCCAAACCGGAAAAGTAAAAGGCAGTCCGGACATTATTTCGCGCGGATTTATTTACCTGCGCGAGTCAAAAGATTTACTGGCGCAAACCCGCCGGAAAGTTATTGAAATTGTGGAAAAAACGGCGGGCCATGGAAACGAAAATCCAGTCAACTGGTCTTATGTTAAAGACGAAATCAGAAACAAAGTCGGAGATTTCTTAAATTCAAAAACCTCAAGGCGACCGATGATTTTACCGGTCGTCATAGAAGTTTAGACACCATGAAAATATTTTCTGGCATCAGGCCAACAGGCAACATCCATATTGGAAACTATTTGGGAGCTATAAAACAATGGATTGATTTGCAAGAAAAAAACGAGTGCGTTTTTTGCATTGTTGATTTGCATGCCATCACCACTCCCTACGATCCAAAAGAACTGCAAAAAGACGTTTCCAATACTTTGATTGTGTATTTGGCGGCTGGCATCAACCCGGACAAGTCCATTATTTTCGCCCAATCTCATGTCAAAGAACACGCAGAACTTGCGTGGCTTTTAGAAACCATCACTCCCATGGGCGAATTAAAAAGAATGACGCAGTTTAAGGAAAAAGGCAGGGAAAATCCAGATTACATAAATTCCGGGCTTTTCAACTATCCTGTCTTAATGGCCGCCGACATCTTGCTCTACAAAGCAGATGGCGTGCCCGTGGGAAAGGACCAAGAACAGCATGTGGAATTGACCCGCACCATTGCCAGAAAATTCAACCAAAAATTCGGTGAAGTTTTCAAAGAACCCAAATCTTTAATTCTAAAAGAAGGCGGGAAAATCATGTCGCTCCAGGATCCAAAAAAGAAAATGTCAAAGTCCGACGACCCAAAAACCTGTATCTTTTTATTTGATGCACCCGAAGTTATCCAAAAAAAAATAATGTCGGCGCAGACTGATTCTGGAAAAGATGTCATGTACAACATTACCAAAAAACCGGGCATTTCCAATCTCTTGACCATTTACAGCTTGATAACCGACACATCGGTGCAAGACATTGAAAAACAATTCAAGAAAAAATCTTACGCTGAATTTAAAAAATCTTTGGCCGAAACTTTAATAAATTATTTGGAACCCTTCCGCCGAAAACAAAAAGAATTTTTAGCCAGAGATGTGTACATCCAAGAAATTCTAAAACAAGGCCAAACCCGAGCCACAAGGATTGCCCAAGAAACAATGCAAGAAGTGAAACAGAAGATGGGACTTAGTTAGTTTATAGTTGGTAGTGAGTAGTTTGTAGACAAAAAAAGACAGCCGTTTGAGGGCTGTTTTTTAAACTATTACTCAACTGATAGCGCTTCTTCAAGTACTTTAACTCTATCCTTTAAGCTTTTAATTTCTTCCGAATGTTTTTCTAATAAAATACTCTCTATCCTATCAAGACGCTTATCAACTTTTCCAAAGCCTAAATCCATCTTTTTGTTTACCGCTTTGAAATTTTTGTCTACGCCAGCAAACCCTTTTCCGACCATGAGTGCCAATTTATCAATTGTAATTTTTTTATTTTTCATACTCTTTAAATTCGCTTTTTTCCTTGCGAATAAATTTATTTTTCTCTAAAAATTTTAATACAGGCAACCCGCAATTTTGGCATAACTCAGCACTTGCAAGGTAACCAAGCCCCGCTTTTACTGCATGGTCTTTAACTTCCTTTTTACAAATATCGCATTTGGTGATAAACATGCCTCCATTGTATCAACCGCATAAACCCGTGTCAAATTTTCGTAATAAAGTCGCTTAATTCTCTTTTCTTGTGCTCTAATAATTCCTGTGTATTAGCTTCAATGGTTAATCTTAATAACGGTTCGGTGTTTGATGGGCGCACGTTGAACCACCAATCTTGGTACTCCACCGTTATGCCATCCAAAAAATCTTGCTTGCCATCAGCATACTTTGTTTTAATTTTTTCCATGACTGCATTTTTGTCTTCAATCTCAAAATTTATCTCCGGATCTTTAACATATATAGACAGTTCCTTCATTATTTCCGAAACTTTTCTGCCATCCTGTGAAATGATTTGCAACAACGTTAAAAATGCAATGACTCCGGAATCCGAATAAAAGTTATCCTTAAAACAATAGTGACCGGAAAGCTCCCCGCCCATAATGCCGTTATTATCCATTAATCCCTGCTGAATATGAATAAAACCGACTTTTGTTCTAATGGGTTTGCCTCCCCACTTTTTAATAAATTCACCAACTGATTTAGAGCACGTCACATGGAACGCAATCCCGGCACCCGGATTTTTTTGCAAAAAATATTTTGCCAAGAGCGTCAACGTAATATCGGCTTTAATAAAGTCTCCCCTTTCTGTTATCAAATAAACCCTGTCCGCATCTCCGTCAAACATAAAGCCAAAGTCAGCTTTTTCTTTTTCTATTAATTCTGCAATTTGATTTGACGCGCCTTCAACTAAAGGGTTTGGAGCATGGTTTGGAAAACTCCCGTTTGGTTCAAAATTCAAAGGAATAATTTCAACCGGCAATTTATCTTGAATTTTCGAAATTGAAAATCCTCCAACGCCATTTGAAGCATCAACTACTACTTTAAATGACTTTAATTTATTAATATCAACAAAAGAATACATGTGGTTTATATAATCTTTCCATATATCTTTTTCTTTAATTTTCCCGTCTTTTTCTGCCCAAAGTTCACTATGCCCCACTACTTGTGCAATATCTTTGCCTGCAATTATTTTTATAAAATCTCCGTTTTTTGTAACCATTTTAAAACCATTGTATTCTTTTGGGTTGTGGCTGGCGGTAATCATGATTCCTGCGTCAAAATCGTAATTTCCGACTGCAAAATAAAGGCATTCTGTGGGCACTTGGCCAATACTGGTAACTTGTGCACCTTGGGATAAAAGTCCTTGCGAAAGGGCTTTAAATAGCTCTGGGGATGATAAACGAGCATCGTGTGCCACAACTACCTTTTTTGCTCCCGCATAATTAATAAAAGCTCTGCCTATTTGATAAGCTGCGTCTTCATTGAGCTCTGATGGATAAATTCCCCTCACATCGTAAGACTTAAAGATTGATTGGCTGATCATCTTTGATTTAGTATTTAAGATTTATGATTTATGAATTATGACATTTAGGGCTTGAATTTTCAAGCAGAGTTTGCTATAATCGCATTAATGAAAACCTACGAATTAACCTATATTATATCTTCCCAAATAAGCACTGATGAATCAGAGGCCTTAAGAAAAGACCTGGAAAGTTTTGTCCAAAGCAAAGAAGGCGTGATTTTAAAGTCTGAAAAAACAACTCCGCAAACGCTGGCTTATCCCATCAAAAAACATTCTTCTGGTTATTTTGCCACACTGACATTTCAAGTATTGGAAGACAAAGTAAAAGAGATTAAAGACAAGCTGGAAAAAGATTTAAAAGTTTTGCGCCACTTTATTTTAATTAAAAGACCGGTAAAAATAATGAAAGAAAGAAGGTCTAAAAAGCCATTATTTTTGCAAAATAAAATTGAAGAGTCTCCATTTACCGCAGCCGGCATGAAAAAGAAAGAAGAAACCGTAAAAACAGAAGATATTGATAAAAAAATAGACGAGATATTGAGTGAATAATAAGTATCGATACCAATATACGAATTTACTAATTATACCAATAACGTTTTACGAATTCGTATGATTAGTATTCATTAGTATATTAGCATCGATACCGCGAAGCAATGAATTTAAACAAAGCATTCGTATTGGGAAACGTAACGCGAGACCCGGAAGTTCGGGCCTTGCCATCGGGCGCGCAAGTGACTTCTTTTGGAATTGCCACTAATAGATTTTATACCGACCAAGCCGGCCAAAAAAAACAGGAGGCAGAATTTCACAATGTTGTCTGCTTTGGAAAACTGGCTGATATAAGTTCAAAGTACTTAACCAAGGGTTCACTAGTATTAATTGAAGGCAGGATAAAAACCAGAAATTGGCTAAACACCGCTGGCGTTAAACAATATCGGACAGAGATTGTTGCTGATTCTTTGCAATTAGGGCCACGGGGAGCCGGAGGAGCCAGCGCAGGCGGCGGCCAGTATAACAAATCATTTACGCCGCAAGAACCAAGCGCACCCAAGGCTGATGACATACCAATTATTGAAGAAAACTCCATGCCACCGGCTAACTTCGTAAATAACGAACCGCCAACACCCGAAGAAAAAAATGATGGTGAAATAGATGTTAGCCAAATCCCTTTCTAATTTGAAATTTACAATTTGAAATTTGAAATCAATTTGAAATATTAAAATTACTAAATCGTCAAAATTTTCCTTTGCGAAAATTTTGACACCATATTATTGAAAATTTAAAATTGAAAATTAAAAATTCAATTTTAAACGAAGTTTAAATATTGCCATGACTTGCTACTTTTGCCAAAAAAATATAAACGACGTGGATTATAAAAATACAGAATTACTGTCGCGTTTTGTGTCCGGCTTTTATAAAATAAAACCACGAAAAAAAACCAGTCTTTGTACTCACCATCAAAGAATGATTGCCACTGCAATCAAGCGCGCCCGCCAAATGGGAATGATGCCGTATACGCCTCGTTAGTTTGTAGTGAGTAGTGAGTAGTTGGTAGATAAAAAAACAGCCTGCGGGCTGTTTTTTAAATTTACTTCTTCTTTTTCCTAAATCCAAGCGCATTTAAAGATTTCTCCGTCTCGGTATTAATCCTTTTTGCCTCATATTTTAGTTTTGCCATTTCCTCAAGATATTTTTGATGTTCTTCTGCACGCTTTTTATTTAAATCTTTTACAAAATGACCGTGCTCTTCTTTCCTTAGCCTGATTGCCTCTGCTTGTTTTGATTTTATGATTTCAGTAAGTCTGTCATGGGTTTCCTGCTGTACTGTTTTATCTTTTATTTTTCTATATACTTCTAACGAAAAACTTAATAAATCCTCAAATTTCATTCCATTAGCTAATCCTATCATTTCTTCTGCTGTTTCTTGGTCTGTTTTTTCAAAAGATTCCTTTTTGTTCTCTTCACCATATAAATTACCTAACTCTTTTTTCGCCTCGTCTATTTTTTCGGGAGCCCCTTCTTCCTCTACTCTTGCTGTTTCCGCTCCTTTCCATAACTTTTCATGAAGAGCTTTCTTTTCTGCCTCAAACTCAGCAATCGCCCCTGGGTCTCCTTGTTCTATTCTCTTTGAGCGTTCAGCCCATTTTCTAATCCCTTCCACCTGTTTCTGTTTTTCATTATCCTTGGTAAGCTCTTCGGGCGTCATATTAGCACGCTCTTCTTCTTTTCGTTTCTTCATTATTTTATCCGCATAAGACCAATCAGTTTTTTCAGAATCACCAGATTCTGACTTAAATTTTTCTGACATAATTTTTTATTTTAATTCTATTTTCTATTTTCTAAATTCTATTTTCTAGATTCTGCGCTACGCTTGTTGCACTGTCGTCGCTGCCACTTTAATTTTTTCCATGGCGGCGGGATGTTCTTTTAAAAATAATTTTGCGGCTTCGGTGCCAACGCCTATTTTTTCTCCTTCCATAGTAAAAGAAGCTCCCGCTTGCTTTATCATTCCACTGGCCAAACCGGCGCGCAAGGCGTCCCCTGATTTTGAAATCCCCTCGTTGTAATAAATATCAAATTCGGCAATTCTAAATGGCGCCGCCACTTTATTTTTTACCACCTTGGCTTTGACGCGGTTTCCAATAATTTCATCCCCAGACTTTATTTGCGCGGTCCTGGCTAAATTAACCCTAACAGACGCATAAAACTTCAAAGCCAGTCCGCCGGGCGTGGTTTCGGGGTTGCCAAAAACCATGCCAATTTTCATTCTGGTTTGGTTAATAAATATCACCATAGTGTTTGACTTGGCGGCAATGGCAGATAACTTTCTACAGGCTTGGCTCATCATACGCGCCTGAAGACCCATGTGCTGGTCGCCAATTTCGCCTTCAATTTCCCGCTGAGGCGTCAGTGCCGCCACAGAGTCCACCACAATCACATCCACATTTTTGGTATTGACCAATGTTTCTACAATCTGCAAACCTTGCTCGCCAGAAGACGGCTGTGAAATTAACAAGTCGTTGGTATTGACGCCAAGACGCTTGGCATAATCAGGATCCATGGCATGTTCGGCATCAATGTAAGCGCACACTCCGCCCTTTTTTTGCGCTTCGGCAACAATGTGTAAACACAAGGTAGTTTTACCGGAAGATTCCGCCCCGTAAATTTCAACAATCCTGCCCCGCGGCATTCCCCCAACGCCAAGCGCCATATCCATAGCAATTGATCCGGTGGGAATTACATCCACATTTACTTTATTGGTTTCAGAAAGTTTCATAATGGACCCCTCGCCAAACCGCGCCTTAATATCATCAATGGCTGAATTCAAAACTTTATTCTCTTTTTTCTCTGGCTCTTTTTTTATTTTTTCTTTTGCCATAAAATATCTTGCTAATATTAATTTTATTTTTTTAATTTTACTCCAAGGTCACAAATTGTGACCTCAATTTTTCGTCATTGCTTCGCTACGCTCGCAATGACGAGTGAACGGCCTATACCTTTTCCCAGCCTTCGTCGCCCTGTTTTGGCGTGTCTTCGGATTCGTCTAAACCGCCGGTCAAAGTAGCGTCTGCCAATTGGGCTTGGGCGCTGTTTTCATATACTTCCCTTGGTTTGGCACCATCGGCCGGCCCAACGATGCCTTTGTCTTCAAGCATGTCAATTAATCTTGCGGCTCGAGAGTAACCGATGCGAAGCCTGCGCTGTAAAAACGACGCAGAAGCTTTTTTAGTTTCCAAAACAATTCTTTTGACATCCTCAAATAGCGGATCGTCATCTCCAAAAAATACATCACCGCCTTTTTCTTCTGCCTGTTGTTGCTGTTCCAAACTGTCTTTTAAACTTTGGATAAGCATGGACTGGGGTTCTTGGACCACTTTTGCCTGTTCGGCGGACCAATCGGTGACTTTTTTGACTTCTTTTTCTGAAATGTACGGACCCTGAATTCTGGTAATTTTTGAACTTTTAGAAGACAAAAAGAGCATGTCTCCCAATCCCAGCAATTTTTCTGCGCCAGAAGTATCAATAACCGTGCGCGAATCAATCTGCGAAGCCACCTGAAAGCTTATTCTTGAACTGATGTTGGCCTTGATTAAACCGGTAATAACTTCAACCGATGGCCTTTGCGTTGCCAAAACCAAGTGGATTCCCGTTGCCCGCGCCATTTGAGCCAGACGCACAATGCCCGCTTCCAATTCTTTACCCTTTGCCGCCATTAAGTCGGCAAGCTCGTCAACAATCAGCACAATATACGGCAGTTGAGATCCGGCGGCGACAACGGTTTTGTTGGTATTATAACTTTTAATATTTCTTGAATGAATTTCAGAAAAAACTTCAAAGCGCCTTTCCATTTCCCGCGCCAGCCATTGCAAAGCGTTAATTGTTTTTGGGGCGTCGTAAATTACAGGGCAAAGCAAATGCGGAATATCGTTGTAATTTTGAAATTCCACCCGCTTTGGATCAACCATGATAATACGCAGCGTTTCAGGTGTGCTCTTGTAAAGCAAACTTAAAATTAAAGAGTTTAAAAAAATGGTTTTGCCTGTTCCCGTGGCTCCGGCCACCAGCATGTGAGGCATTTCAGCCAAGTCGGTATATACTGGCGCGCCCGACACATCTTTGCCAAGTGCAATAAGTAAATTAGCAGGGTCGTCTTGGTATTTGCTGTCGGTAATTAGATTTCTCAAAACTACCGTGGCGCGCACTTTATTTGGCACTTCAATTCCCACCAAAGACTTTCCCGGAATTGGTGCTTCAATTCTTATTGGATGGGCCGCCAGAGCCAGCGCCAAATTATTTGAAAGCGTTGTAATTTTTGAAAGCTTCACTCCTTCAGCGGGTTTGAAAGCATACTGGGTGACGGCTGGACCGACATTAACTTCAGCCATTTCCACCGGAATTCCAAAATTTTCCAAAGTTTTTTTAATAATTAAAGAATTTTCTTTTATGTTGCCGGAAGTGGGCACCGTTTCGTTTTTATTTAACAAATCAATTGGGGGCAAAGAATATTTTCCTTTGTTAATTGATGACAAAACTGCTGCTGGTACGGGCTTATTTTCATCTTTTTTAAACAAAGAAATTTTGGGAGCCAGCTTTTTTTCTTCCGGTTTTGGAGTTTCTACTCCGCTGATTTTAAAGTTTGGCGCATCGGTGCTTTTGGTTGGCTCTGTGGCAAGTTTTTTAT
>Ga0209541_10001886_pt1 | contig 40688 bp, 37 predicted proteins | sample RifCSPlowO2_01_FD_184027 | JGI IMG/M metagenome (GOLD analysis project Ga0209541, IMG submission 184027) | Groundwater microbial communities from Rifle, Colorado - Rifle CSP2_plank lowO2_0.1 (SPAdes) (version 2) | ecosystem: Environmental > Aquatic > Deep subsurface > Groundwater | place...
CATTGCATTTGCATGCAATGAGGCGCTTTTTATTCGCGCGATTCCTTTAAAATTTTCAAATCCTCCACGACTTTATCGTGCTGGGTTTCTAGAACGAGGTTCATATTTTTTAGTTTGGGATGTGTGATGATGGTTTTGAATCCGTCTTTGCCGATAAAGCCATCGCCAATGTGCTCATGGCGGTCTCGTTTGCCGCCGAACTCCACTTTTGAGTCATTGCAGTGGCTCATTTTGAGTTTTGAGAGGCCGATAGTCGCGTCAAATTGTTTTAAAGTGTCATCAAGCGCCACGCGGGTGCGGAGGTCATAGCCAGAAGCGAACGCGTGTTGCGTATCAAAACAAACGCCGATATCATGCGCGCGGAGTTCTTTGGCGTTGATAATTTCCGCGATTTCTTCAAACGTGTCACCGATAATTTCGCCAGAGCCGGCGGCAATCTCAATTAAAAATTGTGTTTCCCCCTTGTATCCGTCAAGCATTTTAGCAAGCCCTTCTTTTACCGCCTGCATACCGGCCTCTTGGCCCATGTCTTTAAAACTGCCGAGGTGCGCCATGACGTATGCGGCGCCAATTTGCGAGCCGCGTTCTAGCTCCTCGCGTACTATCGTGATGGAACCGTGACGAATGCGCGGCGTGGCGGACGCAAAGTTTATAAAATACGGCGTGTGGATGTACCATTCGGCCTGTTTAAATTCGTCACAGGCCGCGCGAAATTGTTTGACTACTTCCGGTGTGATAGGCGCGGCTTTTCCGCCTTGGGGTGGACGGCTGAAAATTTGAAAAACCTCGCAGCCGATTGCCGCGGCATTGGCCGGCGCGTTCCACAGGCCGCCGGCGATAGATACATGAGCACCAAATTTCATATTGACTATGTAATGGACGTATGATAGCGTAGATTATACATGAGGGAAAGGAGTCCGGAATGCAGAAAACTACCAAAAAGCGAATGCTTTGGAGCGGCGTGGGTGGCAGCGCGGCTCTCGCGATCGGGTTTGTTTTTTACCGACATGCAGATGCTATCGGGGGAGACTGGCCGCTGTTATTCGTGGTAATCGGCACGAGTTTCTTATTCTTGAGTCTGTACCTGCTCATACCGGCACAATGTGGCTGGTGCGGTTTTGGGACGGCGTATGGATTCATCTGGGGTGAGATGCTACCCATTCTTATCACCAACCCCACCGAGCTCCTGAAAGCCGATCTGTCAAGCGCTGGCGGCTGGCAGACAAGGAGCCTGTTTGTTGACTTGTTTTCGTTTTGGATTGCGTTCGTTTGTGGGTCGTTGGTCGCGGCATTTCTTAGCCGACGCCCTATCTTGCCCTCTGCCAATGATCGCGCGTGACTCGCCCGAACCGTGAGTAGTCCTTCTTCGGAAGGACGCTCCGGTTCGGGATTTTTTTATATACCAAAACCACCCCGGGATACTGGGTGGTTAGATTGCTTCGGCGTCCCGAGGCGGGACTTCTCGCAATGACAAACGGTGAGATCCTTCGGCGCGGCGCCTCAGGATGACATTATGCGGCGGTTTCTTTAACATCACCAAGCACCTTCTTCTTCAACCACGCGACCACTTTGCGGTTGCGGATGAGGGTTGCAACCGTGTCGCGCACTTCGGGGCGGTTAAGATTTTCCTGCGCTTGCGCGTTGTCTTTGTACTCATCACGAATGTGCGCAATTTCTTCATCAATTTCCGCGCCGGTTGGCGCGAGATTTTGTTCCTTGGCGAGCGCGCGTGAGATGAGCGCGGCTTTGGCGCGTCGTTCCGCTTGCGGCATGAAGTCATGGCGCAATGTCTGCTCGTCTTTCTTGATGCTCTGGAGGTAATCCGCCCACACCATCCCCTGTTGCTCCACACCACGCTTGAGTTCAAACCACATTTTGTCTTTTTCCGCGTCAATTAAAATATCCGGAATGTCGCCGACGGTAGAGCCATCAATCAGTTGGTCCAAAAGCGAAATTTCCACGCGCTGTTCTTCTTTTTGTTTCGCTTCAGCCGTCAAATTTTCATGAATGAGCGAGCGCAGCGCCGCCACGGTTTCTTGTCCGAGTCCTTTTGCAAATTCATCGTTCAATTCCGGAAGCGTGCGTGTAAAGACATCGTGTACCTTAACCTTAAACCCAACCTCCTGGCTCGCGAGATGCTTCTGATAATGCCCGGCCGGCATGGTGAGCTTGAATTCTTTTTCGTCGTCTTTTTTTAAACCAACCAATTCCTTTTGCAGGCCCGGGATGTAGTATTCTTCGCTCAAATAGACGCTGTGGTTGCGCGCTTGGCCGCCTTCAAGCGGCACGCCGTCTTTTAACATGTCCATGTCTATAACCACCTTATCTTCCGACCCTGCAGCGGCATTTTTTACAACCTCTGACGCACGCATTTTGCGCACGTCCTCAATAACGCGATCAACGGCTGTATCAGCCACCGTACTATCTTTCGGCTCAACCTTGATTGACGTGACATCCGCCAATTTTACATCCGGCAAGATGGCAACCGTTGCCTTAAAGACAATGTCATTCCCCGGCGCAAGTTTCTCCAACTCAATTTTAGGCATGCCAACCACATCCAGTTTTTGCTCGGTGGCCGCATCAGTATAAAAACGACGCACGATGTATTCCAGCGCGTGCTCGTAAATTTTCATCTCGCCCACCGCGGCCTTTACCTGCTCATACGGCGCGTGGCCCGGGCGGAAACCTTTTATTTCAATGTGTTGAGAAATGTCCGTCGCCGCGCGCTCCAAAAATTTTTGATACTCCTCCGGCGCAACCGTGATGGTAAGTTCCGTTTGAGATTTTTCCAGTTGTTTTGTTTGGCATTGCATAGAGGAAATGAGTATAGCGAAAGCGCCGTCTTCTGTCAAGCGCGCGGCTACGGTTGACAATGGGGCGATACCGTGTTAGTGTTTCTTTATTCCATCAAGAAGGAGGCGCGTGTGGAATACCGAGATGACGCGGTGTTTTGGGAGGCATATCGTCGGTATCTTGAGCCGGTGGCGCGACGCGTTGCCGAAACCATCATGCCCTTGATTGGCGGCGCGGGCGGCAAGATTGATACGGCCACAACGCAGAGCGGAGATATTCTGACTGTCGCGGATGATCGTGCGTCCGCAGCCGTTCGTTATGAACTCAAGAATTCGCCAGTGCCCGTGGCGCTTTTGGACGAGAAGGAGGGCGTCTTGAAGCCGCTTGGCGATCGCGAGCCACGCATTGGCCTGATTGTTGATGAACTAGATGGCACACGGCCATTTCGCATGGGCATGACCACGTGTTGTGTCAGTATGGCGGCATATCCACTTGGCGAGGAGCCGCTCATGAAGAATGTCCGGCTTGGCATCATCATCCGTTTGGATACCGGCGCCATCTATTCAGTGGTGCGGCATCCGGAATCTGGGTATAGTCGGGTGTATCGTAATGGTGTGCAACTGGTGTCGCCACCCGACGCAACGCCTTTCAACCAGGCGTGTGTGTATCTTGACGACGCAATGACAGACTTTGGTCTGCACGGACTGTGTGTGCGTCCGTTCAGCCCGCATGTTCGTCATGGTCTGGTGCGCGTTGGCTCCATTTGTTACGGCGCCACCCTGATGGTGGATCGCGGCACGCAGATTGTGCTCCATCTGGGACCGCGTGAGTATCAGCAGTGGCCCGAGGTGCGGTCATACGTTGAATCCATTTGGGGCAACTTTGTGACGATGCAGTCCTACGATATCGCGGCGTTCGTGCCCCTGTTGTGGGAGTGCGGGTTTACCGTGACGAACGCTTTCGGCAAGCCGCTTGATGATGTGGTGCTTGACCGGTGTGTTCCGGACGGCGGCACGATTGGTATTGTTGCCGCAGCCAATCCAGATCTTCACCGATTTGTCCTCCGTGAGATTGATCGCCGAGAACTGTTTTTGCGAGACCGCATGGATGCGGTTTCCGAGGCGTTGGATTGGTAGTAAAAGAAACGCGGGTGTTTTAACCCGCGTTTCCGAAAGATTCTGTATAGGCGATCCTGATTTGGTCGCCTTTTTTTATACCAACAATCCAACAATTAACAACGCCACAATGTTTGCAACTTTAATCATCGGGTTGATGGCAGGCCCCGCAGTGTCCTTGTAGGGATCACCAACCGTGTCGCCGGTCACGGCCGCTTGATGCGCAAACGAGCCCTTGCCGCCGTAGTTTCCTTTTTCAATATATTTCTTTGCGTTGTCCCATGCGCCGCCGCCGGTTGTCATGGAAATGGCCAAGAACAAGCCCGTAACAATCGTTCCAACCAATAGTCCGCCGAGCGCCTCAACGCCCAAAAGCCAGCCAACCAAAATGGGAATGAGGACTGGCAAAAGCGCCGGCACAATCATCTCGTTAATGGCGCCTTTGGTTACAATGTCCACGCACTGCGCATAGTTTGGTTTTGCTTTTCCTTCCATCAAACCCGTAATGGTTTTAAATTGATGGCGCACTTCCTTTACCACGCGCTGTGCCACTTTCCCTACTGCCTGCATCGTGAGTGCGCCAAAGAGGAATGGCAGGAGACCGCCAATGAAAAGCCCCACCAGCACCCGCGGATTATCAATCATAAATTCACGCGGAGAACCAATGCTTTCCAATTTGTGCGTGAAATCTGCGAACAGCACCAGCGCCGCAAGCGCAGCAGAACCGATGGCATAGCCCTTGGTCACTGCTTTGGTGGTGTTGCCCACGGCATCAAGCGGATCTGTCACGTTCCGCACTTTCTCATCAAGTTCCGCCATTTCTGCAATACCGCCCGCGTTGTCCGTAATGGGGCCGTAGGCATCAATCGTCACAATAATTCCTGCCAAGGACAGCATGGCAACTGCCGCAATTGCAATGCCATACAATCCCGCAAGCGCGTGCGCACCAAGTATGGCGCCGGCGATGACCAAAATAGGAAGCGCGGTTGATTTCATTCCCACGGCAAGTCCCGCAATAACATTAGTGCCATGACCGGACTCCGACGCTTTGGCAATTTGTTTTACGGGCTTGTATTTGGTTGACGTGTAATATTCTGTAATCCACACCAAAAGCCCGGTGAGCGCAAGACCGATAAGCGATGCGTGGAAAAGAGCCCTATCACCATTCATAAACTTGTCCGTCACAAACCAGAACGCAATAGCAGAGAGCACGCCGGTTGCAAGCAAACCTTTATAGAGCGCTCCCATGATGTTATTTTTTTTGCCCAGGCGAATAAACCACGTGCCAACAATAGTTGCCACAATCGCCACACCGCCCAAAAGGAGCGGAAACAAGAGGGCGTTATTATTACCCGGAAAGGTAAGTGAGCCAAGCAACATGGCGGCAACAACAGTAACGACGTACGTTTCAAAAAGGTCAGCGGCCATGCCGGCGCAGTCACCCACATTATCTCCTACATTATCTGCAATAACGGCCGGGTTGCGTGGATCATCTTCTGGGATACCCTGCTCCAATTTTCCTACAATGTCTGCGCCAACATCCGCGGCCTTGGTAAAGATGCCGCCGCCAATACGAGCAAATACGGAAATTAAACTACCGCCGAATGCAAAACCAAGAAGCGCCGCCAAATCTTTAGTAGCTACGTAGAAGACCACCACACCGCCGAGCGCGAGACCAACAACGAGTAACCCCGTCACCGAGCCGCCACGCACGGCAACCGCAAGCGCGCTCGCCAACCCTTCTTTGGCCGCTTCAGTGGTGCGCACGTTTGCGCGCACGGAAACCATCATGCCAATGTATCCGGCAAGCGCGGAGAGCGCGGCGCCCACCAAAAAGCCAACGCCCATGGTCCAGCTTTTCAAGAAAAAACCAATCAAGAGAAAAAATACCATCGCAACAAGTGCAATAGTTTTATATTGGCGGCCAAGATACGCGGACGCTCCCTCTTGGATAGCGCGGGCAATGGCGCGCATGCGGTCATCGCCTTGCGGCCTACGGTTAATCCAGCTAATTAAGGCGATGCCATAGATCAGAGCTAAAACGGCTGATCCCAAGGCAAAATAGAGGGGTGTGGTCATAGACTTGTTTGTTGAGCGTTGACGCTCATTTTAGTCTTAATAGAGGTAAATTATCGTATTACTATCTTAGAAAATATGGCATTTTTTGTCAATGAAGCTCTTGTTTCCGGAAGCCAATCCTGCTAGTATACGTTAAGTCTATGCGTCGTATTCTTTATACGACCCTTACAAAACTCGTGAGGGGATTTACGGCTCTGGGACGAGCGTCAAAACCGCTCCTCCTCACCCTTCTTCGCGCCATCGGGCGCATTCTTCATGCTATAGCTCAAAAGCTTGTTTTTGTTTCATTGAAATTTGGGCGATTTTTGCGACGGTACTGGCAGGGATATTCCGCGCCGTTTAAGGATAAAATTTGGTTTATTATAACCAGTCCATGGACGTTGCGTCTGGTGATTTTAGCCGGTATTTTTATTTTGCTTGCGCCGCAGACCCATCTCCGCGCGCGCGACACGGATCAAAACCTTGATAGTTTGTTGTATCAGTTGGTTGGGCCAGGTGACGAGTATTTTGTTGAAGAAGGTATTGAAGGGCCGCTTTCAGTTGGCGTTGAAAGCTGGAGTACGGGTTCAGTGCGCCAAGAGGTTCTTGAGCCGGGCGGCGCGCTTGAAACATTAGAGCCAACCGACTTCGGCGGACTTGCGCTCGGCGGTACTGCGGTCACCAAACCAACCATCATTCCGGGCGCGCAGCTTGGGGTTGAACGGAAAGAGATTATTGTTTATATCGTGCAGGATGGCGATACGATCGGCGGCATTGCCGAGGGATTCGGTTTGAATCTGAACACGGTGCTGTGGGAGAACAACCTGTCGTTTCGTTCATATATTCGTCCGGGTCAGAGTTTGCGTATTTTGCCGACGGATGGTATCTCGCATGAGGTGAAGCGTGGTGACACGCTCGCGAAAATTGCGAAGACGTACAGCGGCGATGCGGCGCGCGTTGTTGAGTTTAATAAACTGGCAGACGCAAGCGACATTGAGATTGGGCAGAAGATTGTCATCCCGGGCGGCAAGAAGCCGGTGCCGGTGTACCGCGCGCCACCAGCGCGAAGTCGGTTAGCAGATATCGCCGCCCCGCTCCCCTCCATTTTTGTGCCGGCAGGACAGCTCTATGTGTGGCCAACTACCGTGCGGCGCATCAGTCAGTATTTTGGGTGGCGTCACACCGGTATTGATATCGGAGGGCCTATTGGCACACCACTTCTTGCTTCGCGCGCGGGTCGCGTGGTTTCTGCAAAATGCGGCTGGAATGGCGGCTACGGGTGTCACGTTATTTTGGATCACGGTGACGGCGTTCGCACGATGTACGCGCATGCGTCTCGTGTTTATGTTGATGTGGGAGAAACCGTGGAACAAGGACAGACCATTGCCGGCATGGGTTCAACCGGCCGGTCAACCGGCTCGCACATCCATTTTGAGGTGCGCGTAAACGGCGCTCGTATGAACCCACTGAAGTTTGTGCGATGATAGTTACGATCTTTTTTCTCTAAACTGCAGTGCCTCGGCGATGTGGGTAGTTTGGATGATGTCCGAGCTGGCAAGATCAGCAACGGTGCGTGCCACTTTGATGGTGCGATAAAACCCGCGCGCAGAAAGGTGCATTTGTGTGGCCGCGGTTTTGAGAAGGGTAAGCGCGGCATCGTCAATTCGCGCAAGCGCGCGCAAGTGCTCCGATGACATTTCCGCGTTATTGTGGAGCGCTGGCGTGTCCCCTGCTTTTGCATGCGTCGCAAACCGATGAAGTTGCCGCTCGCGCGCTTCAGTGACGCGTGCGCGCACCGTAGCGCTTGATTCGCCATCCACCTCGCCTGCCAACTCCTCAATTTTTACCGCAGGCACTTCAAGAACCATATCAACGCGGTCAAGGAGCGGCCCGGACAGTTTTTTTTGATAGTTCTGTATTTGAGTTGGGAGGCACATGCATTGATGCGCAGGATCGCCAAAGTAGCCGCACGGGCAGGGATTTTGACTCATAAGAAGCATGAATCGTGCCGGGAACGTGAGCGTGTGTTTAACGCGCGTGATGGTGACGCACCCGTCTTCAAGCGGCTGGCGCAAGCTCTCAAGGAGCGTGCGTGGAAATTCCGGCGCTTCATCTAAAAATAACACGCCGCGATGCGCAAAACTGACTTCACCGGGCTTGGGAATGTCGCCGCCACCCACGAGGGATATGGCAGACGCGCTGTGATGCGGCGCGCGGAATGGCCGCGTGGTTACCAGGCCGCGGCCTCCGGGTGCGATGCCAGCCACTGAATATATTTTGGTGACTTCCAACATTTCTGTTTCGGTCATAGGCGGGAGTATGGACGGCAGTGTGCGGGCAAGCAGTGTTTTTCCGGCGCCCGGCGGACCGGAAAACAGCACGTTGTGCGCTCCGGCGGCGGCAATTTCAAGCGCGCGTTTGGCAAAGAATTGGCCGCGAACATGCGCAAGATTGTGTTCATAAATTATAGTTTCCGGCGCGGGAATCGTGCGGGGTACCGGGGTAATAGGCGCCTCGCCCGTGAGATGTTTTATCAATTCGGTGACGGTGGTGACCGGAACAACAAAAATATCACTAACATATGCCGCCTCGGTAGCATTTTTGCTTGGGACAAAAAGCGTGGTTAGGCCGGCACGTTTTGCAAAAAGCGCGATAGGGAGCGCGCCATGCACCGGACGCACCGCGCCGTCAAGGGACACCTCGCCCACAAAAAGCGCGTGAGAAATATCGACTTCAAGCGGCACATACGCCTTGAGAATGGCGATTGCAATCGGTAGATCATACAGTGGACCGGATTTTTTTACATCCGCCGGCGCCAAGTTAATGAGAATGCGATGATTGGTGGGAAATGGCAGTCCGGAATTGCGGATTGCGGAACGCACGCGCTCTTTTGCCTCTTGCACCGCCGTGTCCGCGAGACCCACAATATTAAAAGAAGGGAACCCCGTCCCCAAATCAAGCTCAACGGTTACCGGTACCGCATCAATGCCGTAGAGCGCGGCAGAATTGACGGTCGCAAGCATACGTGGTATATTGTACCATCTTGCGCGAGTGAGATATAAAGCGTCTATGACAACGTGGCGTGAATTTAAAAATAATCCGCGATTGAAAGAGCGGTACGAGAAGCGGACGGAAATTATTCGTTTGATCCGCGAGTTTTTTTGGCGTGAAGGATTTATTGAGACGGACACGCAGATTGCGGTTGCGCTTCCCGGCCAAGAACCAGAACTCTCCCCTGTTCCGGTAACCTTGCACAATGAAAAGGGTGCGCCGCGAAAGTTTTATTTACAAACCTCGCCGGAGTTTGCGATGAAAAAATTGCTGGCCGCCGGTTTCGGCAAAATTTTTCAGATGTGTAAATGTTTTCGGGATTATGAGTCCTTCGGCGGATTGCATAATCCGGAATTTACGATGATTGAATGGTATCGCGCCAACGCGACGTATACAGATATTATGGACGACACGGAGCGGCTTTTTAAGTACGTTGCGGAGCAGACAGGTGTGCGTGCGGTTGCGTGGAACGGACGCGAGATTGCTATTTCGGGCGCATGGGACCGCAAAACCATGCGCGACGTGTGGAAAGAACATGTTGGTGTTGATTTAAATGACCATCTTTTGGTGCCGGCCATGCGTGAACTGGCGCGTGGACGCGGCTACGCGGTTGCCGAGGATGAACCATACGAAGATGTGTTTTATAGAATCTTTTTGAACGAGATTGAACCAAAACTTGGCAGGGAGCGGCCGGTATTTGTGTACGAATATCCCGTTTCAATGGCGTCGCTTTCACGGAAATGCGCGTACGATCCGCGTTATGCAGAACGGTTTGAGCTATACATCGGCGGCCTGGAGCTTGCCAACGCGTTTGGCGAGCTCACGGATGCGGAAGAACAAAAAAACCGCCTTGAGGCGGATAAAGCAAAGCGCGCGGCGGCCGGCAAAGAAGTGTATCCGGTGGATCCGGACTTCATCGCCGCGCTCCAGTTTGGCATTCCGGATACCGGAGGTATCGCGCTCGGCGTTGATCGTATGGTTATGCTATTTGTGGGCGCGCGCGACATTAATGAGGTGCTTTTTCAGACCGAGGGAGAACCATAATCACCACCGCGCAGTGCTATTTAATCGTAATGGCGTCGCCGGTTTTCCGGTATCGCTCCCAAGCCCCGCGGCCGCCGCTTGTTCTGCAAATTCTTGAGCCACCCGCTGTCTTTTTCCGTACAGCAACAGACCTCCTATGGTAAGGAGTATTGCAATACAGAGACCGATACCCAAAAATGAGCTCACCCTCCGGCGTTTCATATCCCTATCGTAGAGCGATTAAGCGTTTTTTGCAAGGCGATGATGCGAAAGAAGGAGTAATAAGATACCGAGAATAACAGCGCCATCGGCCAAATTAAAAGAGCCGACGCCAATGTTGAGATAATCAATGACGCCGTGGCGGAAGACGCGATCAAACAGATTGCTAAGTGCGCCGCCAAAGAAGAGTCCAAGGCCAACAGCCGCGCTTGTAGTGTGTTTTTCTTGCCCGCGCCACCACCACAAGGCAAGCCCCATAATGCCGAAGGAAAGAACAATAAGGAGTATGCGCGGAAACGGTAAACTAAAAGCGACTCCCCGGTTTACACTGGTGGATAGGTTGAGCCATGACAGAGGGGTTGGTATGAAACCACTCGGAAAGAAGGCGGCAACAAGTTTAATAAGCTGGTCGGCGGCAAAGATACCAAAAGTAGTTAGTAGTGCGAGAAGATTGCTATGCATGGCGGTTTTTACGCCTCTTGCATGAGGGTTTTTTTACAACTGACACATGAGCCGGACGTTGGTCGCGCAAGCAAACGGCGCTCCTCAATGGGTTTGTTACAGTACTTACAAATACCGTAAACACCCTCTTCCAGGTGTTTGAGGGCTTTTTTGATGTCGCGCAATTGTCCCTCAAGCGTTTCTTCAATTTGTAGGTTGGTGTCGTATTCTGCAACCTCGGCAGCACTTTCACCCTCATCAGTGCCGTAATCCGGAAATTTAGAGGTAAATTCACCATTCTCGTCACGAGTTTTTTTTGCAAATGAAGATAACTCTCGTTCAAGCTTTTCCTGCTCTTGGAGTAGTTTTGCCTTTATTTCCTTTAAAAATTCAACGGAAAAATGAGAACTCATAGGTAAAGTATAGCAAAGGGTAGGCGTATCCTACCATAGGAACGCTAGTGCCTCAAGTGCTGTCAAGCCCGCGACAGTCCCTCAAAAAGAAAAGGGCGGGAGTACGCCTGGGGTGAATTTGTAGCGTGTCTCGCCCTTTGCTCGGGCGAGTTAATGCGAACGACCAGCCAAATGGTCGCTACAAGCATAATTTCAAACCCGAGAACAACTCATGAAGCCCTACAATGGTGGGATCCTCGCGGAAGTTGGGCTTTTTGGGCGCGACTTCTATGGTGGAGGGCCACCGCAAAGAAAAGTGGGGAAAGTGGGGAGTAGAGCAACACGGAGAGCAAATGGATGCTCTGAAGGAGCTTCCAGTTATACTGAAAATACCTTCAGAGCATCCTGCTCAAAAATAAATTGTCTATAAAGAGCGAGTAGTCACACTGACAACAGTAAGTATATCAAAATTTTTGGGTTTTGTCAACAATACAGTCAAATGGCTCGGTTAAGATAAAAAATTGTTAACCTGTGGATAACTTACAACTTTATTTGTATACACTAGTCTACACTTTCGCGATTTTATCCACAGTTATCCACAATTTTATCCACAGTCACGATTGTATACACTAGTGTATACAATCAGGCGGCACCTTTCCACGCCAGCTCAAAAATCATACGCATCATACCAGCTACCGTTTCGTCTTCAATAATAACGCCAACCAGGGCATCTTTTTGAAAATTTATAATTGACACCTTGTTTTCCCCGTACATGGTAATTTCCGCCTCATAGGGAAACGTATCGGCCGGAATAAGGCGTGAGTCAACGAGTGTCTTTTTGGGCGCGCCACGGTAGATTTCGGTATTGTACGCGGCGCTGAACTGCGTATCTGGAAGGACAGCGCGGGTGGTGATGCCAATCCGCTCCTTTTTCTCAATATATTCCTGCACAAAACGCTCTGGTAAGAACTTCATCAGCTTTTCTACATTGCTGTAACTCACCATTTCGTAGGGTTTACGTTCGCTTATGTGGTCTTCATAGACAGCAAGCACACCCTCAATCCCTTCAAAAAAACGCACCCGCGGTTTGTTGGGTATAAGGTTGAAAAGCCCCTCAAGTTCAGGCACAAGTTTTTTCGCGCGCACCGCCCGCTCTTCAGCAAGACGGATCTGCGATTTGGTAAACGCAACAAGGCGGCCCGGACGCTCTATTTGGTAGCAGAGCTTCTTTTTGCGTTCCAGCTCGGTAACGAGGCCTTTTACCGCAAGATCAGTCAAAACGTGGTACACCGTCGTGCGGTTTAATTTGGTAATCTCCGCGACTTTTGAGGGAAAAGCGACCCCAAGCTCCAATACCGCGGCATAAATGGCAGCGGCCTTATCTGTGAGGCCCACCTTACGTAGGTCTTTTATGAGTTGCTGTGATTCCATATATCCAGTATAGCAGATGTGGTAGAAATTGTCAAATGAAACGCACAAAATTTCTATAAATCACCAAAAGTACTTCATTTAAGCCAATTTTATAGAGTATGTCTGGCCAAATAAAACAACAAACCTTGACAGCATGGTATACTATGAGCGTAAGTTGAGATGGCTCGGCTTACACAACAACGAACCTTACAACAGGAGGATGCGATGACGGGACGCCTTTATCGGGTTGAGAGTAGCAATAGCCACGACAGCGAAGGGTGGATGCCCGATCAGTACTCTACCACCTACAGCCTGTGCATGGACGGCTTGGCGCACATCCGTTGGCTCGAGTCTTTCTACGAGGACTACTGGGACGAGGAGGATCCGGAGACGGTGTCTTTGCTCGCAATTAACCCGTGCGACGGCAGTTGCGCCCCGCAGGTGGAAATCCCCAGCAAGTTCGCTAAGAGGGTTTCCCACTTTCTCAACTCCGGCAAGTCGTTCCCGTCGGAGCATGAAGCGGAGGGCCGGCGTCGCCGCGACGATAAGGAGCAGCGCCGTCTCCGCCGCGAGTGCGAGGAGACGGATCGTGAGCGTGAAGCTCGCCTTCGCGCAGAGCGCTCCTCCGACAATGATTGTTACGGGAGTGACTGGTAGTTTCGCTCCTCGTCACGATCACCAACCAGATCCCTTCCCGTCGGGCTTATAGACGGGATCCCATTTGAGTCCCGATGATGAAAGTTATCGGGATTGAAATGGGTTGCAGGAACGGAATGGTTCCGTATTCTGTTGAGACCCCTGAAATGATCTTTGAGAGGATAAAATCATGAACACTGCAAAGGCTTTCAACCTGAAGTCGGCGGGCTCGATTTACGTTGTTGATTACTGTGTCGATGGTCTGCATGTCAACGAGCTTGGTGATGGAGGTATTGCAATCGCACCCCGTGGTACGGTGACCCTGTGCGACAAGAGCTGCGAAAATTGTCCCGTTCTCCAGGAGCAACAGTTTTCGGACCAGCGTGTCGCGGCTCTGCGCGCTCTGGTCGGGAAGGGTCTGCAGATTCTGCTGTAGTTTCGCTCCTCACCGCCTGACCAATCCCACCAACCAACCAAAAAACAAACCAAAAAAACCGGTCTCGTAAGAGGCCGGTCTTTTTTTTTGGATTCCGGATCAGGGCTCGGGATGACAAGACCTAGATTCTATCGCCCCGCTACGCGGGGCTCCAGAATGACACTATCTCCGTCCGCCGAAGGGACGACCTCCGCGCGGGCCGCGACGGTCACCACCGCGATCATCGCGGCGAGGAGGGCGTTCGCTTGGTGTATATTCAGGCATGCCCTCTGGCCGAGGCAACAACGCCTTGATAGACAGGTTCACACGGCCGAGGTTATCAATTTCGTTTACCTTTACTTTTACCACATCACCCAGCTTGAGGCGGTCAGACGGCCGCTCAACACGCTCCCAGGCAATTTCTGACACGTGCACCATACCATCTTTGTTCGGTAAAATTTGGACAAACACCCCAAAATCCTCAATACGCACAACGGGTCCTTCATAGGTCTCGCCAACCTCTATCTCTTTGACGATATCAGTAATCATTTTGATTGCGCGCTTCATCTGCTCGGCGTCGTCAGATGTCACAAACACCGTGCCGTCCTGTTCAATATCAATAGAGACACCGGTATCAGCAATGATTTTATTGATTACCTTGCCGCCAGGGCCAACAACCTCGCGGATTTTTTCCGGATTAATCTTAACAATCTCAATGCGCGGCGCGTACGGCGAGAGATCCGCACGAGGACCGGCAATAGTTTTTTCCATCGCCTTCAAAATTTCCGTGCGGGCCTTTGCACCACGCGTCAGCGCCTCTTTAATAATAGCCGGCAAAAGTCCGTGTGTTTTAGTATCAAGCTGGATAGCCGTAATGCCATCACGCGTTCCCGCGATTTTGAAGTCCATGCCGCCGCGGCCATCTTCTAAATCCTGAATGTCCGTCAATACTTTCCAGTCACTCATATCATCATTACTGGCAAGACCAATGGCAATGCCGGCAACGGGTTTAGTGAGCGGAACGCCTGCGTCTAGAAGCGCGAGTGTTGATCCGCAGGTTGAGGCCATTGATGACGACCCGTTTGATCCCATGACTTCAGATACTACGCGGATGGTGTACGGGAACGCAGTTTCCTCCGGAAGCACCGGCATAAGCGCTTTTTCTGCGAGCGCGCCATGGCCAATATCACGACGTCCCGGGCCGCGCAACACACCAACTTCGCCAACAGAAAAGGGAGGGAAGTTATAGTGGTGCATGTAGCGCTTTTTGGTGTCGTCTTCTTCCATGGTGTCCAGAATCTGTTTGTCACCCGGCGCGCCGAGCGTCACCACAGACAACACCTGCGTTTCTCCGCGCATAAAGTGGCCACTGCCATGGGTGCGGGGGAGAAGCGCAACATCGGATGCAAGCGGTCGTATTTCATCAAGTTTCCGGCCATCAAGACGCACGCCCTTTTCAAGAAGATGCTTACTAACTTCTACCTCCACAATTTTTTTGATATCTTTTGCCGCGCGATTGCGGTAGAGCTCTTCAACATTCTTTTTTTCAAGGTATGCGGTAAGCGCATCGGCGAGCTTCATAAACGCCTCTTTCCGAGCGGCTTTGCTGGTTTTAGGCGCGTCAAAGAAAAATTCGTTGATGTTTTTATGCACGAATTCTTTGGTGAGCTCCGCAGCTTGTTCAGTTTTTTCTTTCTCCTCTTGTTTTGCCGAAGAGAGTACTTTTGTTTCTTTTCCGACTTTTGCGATGCCTATTTTCTTTTGTATTTTTTTCATCAATTCCGTAATGGACGTCAGTTCCTTTTGGCCGAGCATGATGGCCTCGTTCATAACATCTTCGGGGATTTCTTTGGCACCCGCTTCAATCATCATGACGCGCTCCGGTGTGCCGGCTACGAATAATTCAAGATCACCAACAGCCAGCTCTTGATTAGTGGGGTTCACAATGAGTTTGTCGTCTTTTCTTCCGATGCGGACGCCCCCAATGGGGCCATCCCACGGAATATCTGAAACCGAGATAGCAAGTGATGTCGCAATGAGCGCGGGCACATCAGCATCGTTTTCACCATCAACGGAAAGTATGGTGATGATTACCTGCACGTCGTTTCGTACGGATTCATCAAAAAGCGGGCGAATGGAACGGTCAACAAGGCGTGCCGATAAAATGGCCTCATCCGTTGGGCGGCCTTCGCGTTTGATAAACCGGCTTCCCTTTATTTTTCCCGCGGCGTACATTTTTTCCTCAAAGTCAACCATGAGCGGGAAATAATCAATGCCATCGCGCATGCCCTCACTCCTCACGACGGTTGCAAGCACGAGCGTGTCTCCGTATTGCACGGTGCAGGCGCCGTGCGCTTGATCGGCGTAGCGGCCGAATTCAATTTTGAGTTCGCGTCCACCCCACGGCAGGTTGAATGTTTCTATGTTCATAGATGTTATAAAAAAACAGGATACATAAGCGCACACACTCATAGCGAACAAGTGGATGCGTCCATGATCCTGAAGCGATGGCGCATGTCGACTCTCCGATTATCGGAGACATGTACCAGGTGTCTCAAGACCATGGTGTTTATGAGCGTTGTTATAGACTTATTTTGTGCGTCTCCGTCCGCGACCGCCTTTTCCCGCAACTTCCTCCGGAGCGCGCTTGCGATCATGAATAAGGAATTTTTCCTTATCGGCGCTTAAATCCGTAAACGCATCCGCTTCATCAATGAGCGCGCTTGAAGCGGTTTCACGGAAAGCAACCACCTCAACCTGGCGTCCCTGATTGCGGAGATATTGCACCACGGGGATAAAATCACCATCGCCAGAAACAACCACCACCGCATCTAGCGTTGGTGAAAGGCGAATGGCGTCAACGGCAATGCCAACATCCCAATCCGCTTTTTTTGCGCCACCCAAGAAGATTTGCAGATCGCGTTCTTTGGTTTCAATACCAGAGTTTTGGAGTGCTTCAAAAAACGGCTGTTCCTCGCGCGTTTCCGTGCGGACCACATAGGCAATGGCGCGAATTAACTTGCGCCCCGCAAGCGCCGCGGCCACCACATTGCCAAAATTTACCTTGGCGCCATGGAGATTCTTAGCGCTGTAGTACAAATTTTGTACGTCAATAAACACCCCTACCCGTTGATCAGGGTGTTTGACCGTGTTGGTTTTGTAAATAGTGGTCATGCCGTAAGGTTTTTGATTTCTTCTTTTACATCCTCAAGTTCAACATGCGCTTCAGCGGCTCGTTCGTCTGCGCGCTCAATCTCACGCGCTTGCTTCAAGTGCAGTTTTTTGACGAGTTCTTCAAAGGAAGGCTGATCTTCTTTCTTTAAATACTTAAGCAACTGGCGGCGCTCACTGATTTTACGAAGCAGGCCGCGGCGGCTTGAGTGGTCCTTGGCATGCACCTTAAGGTGCTCTACCAGCTCCTTGATTTCAAAGGTGAGGATGGCAATCTGAATTTCTGATGATCCGGTGTCCCCCTCGTGGGTCTGGAAGCGCTTAATAATGCGCTGTTTAGTATTTTTATCTAACATACGTGCGTAGCTTATGGGCCAGTCAGGGCACATCCCGGCTGGTCCAGGTGGATTAAAGTGGTTTCAGTATACCAAAAAGCCCACCGTATGTCAAATTGACTTGACAAAACGCATTTTTTGTGCTATACTAACATTTGTACACTTTTATGACGACTCGTTTTATGCGAGTTGTCACACTGACGGGGCCACAGGTAGGCGCCTTTTTTATTTTCTCCCTTCTGCTCTTCTGTGCGCTCCTGCTTCCCGTGAATGTTGTTTACGCAAAACATGCGCGGTCAGTTCCTCTCACGGTTTTCAATCAAGAAGGCCAAGAAGTGCGCTCTTTTGCTATTCCTTTGAAAAATGATACGGGTGGCGCCACCGTAGCGCTCGGTGATGTTTTTGGTGATACCGCCCCTGAAATTATTGTCGGTAATGGATACGGTAACGAGCCACAGGTACGGTATTTTGGCCTGGACGGCAAAGAGATATCGCATTTTTATGCATATGAGCCGGATGTGCAACTGGGTATCACGGTAGCGGCATGTGATATTGACGGTGATGGCGTGACCGAGGTGATTACCGCCAAACAGCCGGGCGGCGATCCGGAAGTGCGCGTATATACTAAGGAGGGGCAATTACTTCCTAACGGCGGCTTCATGGCGTATGACGCGGCCTTTCAGGGCGGCGTTTTTGTTGCCTGCGGAGATACTGACGGAGATGGCGCGAATGAAATTGTGACCGCACCCGGCCCGACCGGTGGTCCGCACATTCGTGTATGGGAATTCACACGCGGATCAGGGGCGCCAGAAGGGACGACACCAAAGCAACCGGCACCGGAGTTACCACGGATAGTTGATAGCAAGGCGGTTCCCAGCCAACCCGACATCCAAAAATTCGCTTTTCGGAATCCGGATCGACCCGATGATCTTTCGGTGCGACACTGGGGGTTGGCAATGGGAACGGTTACGGTTGTAGCCGAGGAATCTAAACCAACCTGGACCATTCTCCGTGAATACTTTGATGGCGACCCCAACGATACGCGCGGTCGGTTAATTGGTGTGGTGCGTGACGGAGCACAAGATCGGATTGTAACCGAGCCCATTCTTGGCCAGCACGCTTATGAGCGTATTGTGCACAGCGCGCAGTACGATATAACGGGTGATGGGATTCTTGAACGCATTACCGTACCGGGCAACTATCTTGAGGCAGATCCCAATAAACCAAAAGAGGTTGTGGTGGATTTGTCCGATCAACGATTGTACGTGTATGAAGATGGCGCGCTCAAGCGTTCGTTCTTTGTGTCAACGGGCTTGTATTCTCACCCAACACCCACGGGCTCTTTTGCGCTTGAAAAAGTGCCATCAGTGCTTTATAGCGCCTACTATGGACCGGGAGATCCCGGTAATTATGATTACGGGTGGGTGGCGAACAATCTTCGCATAAAACCGCATTATTTTATCCATACTGCTTATTGGCATAATGATTTTGGTCATCGGCGGAGTCATGGGTGTGTGAATGTTGAGAAGAGCAACAATGATTGGATTTACGCATGGGCGAACGATGACACTTCGCTTACCATACGTAATTAATGTTATCCACAGAGAGATCGCTCGTGAAAATTATGCTATACTTTATTGGTAATCTATTAAAAAGCTCACGGAGATACTCATTAGATATCCCGGTGAGATAATTTGGTTTTATATATGGCGACACAAATAAGGGTGTGCGTGTCGTCACACTGGCAAAGACTCGCCGGCCGCGCGATGTCTTATTTTCTCGCTGGCATAATGGTCATGTCGGCATTTTTGTTTAACTACAGTGTGGCACAGGCACAAGAAGCAGGAGTGGAGACCGCTCCTACCGTGGGGACGGAGGCGGTTGTTCCTCCTGAAGGAGTTTTAGCGGAAGCGCCTCTCGCACCGGAAGTGTTACCGGTAACGGCGGATGTGATTCCAACCGAGGTCGTTTTAGATATGCAGGTTACCATGCAGGATTTGGGCGCAACCGATGCAACCATTTTGCCAGACAGCCCGTTGCACGTTTTTAAACGGTTTTGGTGGGGAACCCAGGAGGTCTTTACCTTTGATCCGGTTGATAAGGCGGATTTAATTTTGGAACATGCGAGTCAAGAGATGTACGAAATAAAGAAGTTGATTGAAACGAAGGGTGTCGCTGATGATTCCGTGGTGTCGGCGCTCGTGAACGCCACCGAGCGATATGAGGGACGTATTGCCGATGTTGCAGATTTGGCTCTTGATATCCAAACAGAGCAATTGGTTGATGCTCCGGCGGTTGAGCAGTTGATGGCTAAATTTGTTGAGCAACAACTTGATCACGAAAAAGTGTTGGATTTTGTTGAAGCGGAAGTAGTGGCGGCCGCCAGTGAAACCGGCGTTGCCGAAGGAGGCGATCTCGTGGCGCTTCAGAAAGCGCGTGACGGCGCCATGGCGAATACCGGCGAGGTGTTGGTGGGGGTTATAGAAGACCCTGTCGCACTTTCTGCAATTATTGACGCGGTTTTAGTTGAGGAGAATGGTAGCGAATTTATTGAGTTGAAGCATTTGGAATTTCTTGATCGTCTTGAAGGAGCGGCATCGGTCATTGTTGAAGAAGCTTTGCATGAGGCGGTTGGGCAGGCGGAGGACAGCTCGCTTGATAGGCTTCAGGATGACATTGCATCGCTTCCAGAAGACGTGCGGGGTGAAGAGTTTGTTGATTATATAGAAGCCCTTCCCGGAGATGAAGCAAATCTTTTAGCGGTTTTTGATACAGCTGAAGAGTCATTGCCAAACGATGTTGCGGGGCATATAGAAGAAGCAAAGGATGTAATGGTAACTCGTATTTCAGAAGAATTTGAGGTGTTTTCAGAGGAATCCGAGGTACGCGAGGCGTTCTTTCAGGATTTAAAAGGGAGTGGTGATTTTGCAGACCTTCGTGTGCTTGATGAAATTGCCGGGCGCATCGTGCTTGATGATGAGGACGCAAAGCAAGAGATTGAACAATATCGTGAAGAGGGTGTGCAAGCTTTCAAGGAGCAATTTACCGATGAGGAGTCCGGAGATCAAGCCGACCGTTTCCAGAAGCTTTCTCTTGCCATGGCAGAGAAGCCGGATCCAACCACCTGTAAGTTGCTTTTGGATCTTGAGAGCGAGGTGCGTTCTGATCCTTCTAAAGCGGCATTCATAGATCAAATGCAGGAATTAGGAAAAAAGACGCGTTTTGCTTTTGAAACAAAGGCACGGGTGCTTGGGTCTGAATTCATGGAGCGCACCGCAACTAACGATCCGCGCGATCTTGAGGTGATGCGTGCGTTTGCGGGTAAATTTCAAGCAGTGTCTGGTTTTGAGGCCCAAAAGTTTCAACAAGAATTGGGCAAAGAAGTGTTGGGCACGTCGTTTGCGGGTGCGCCGGAAGGATTTGATGCATTTTCCTCTTTTGCAAACACCCAGAAGACGGCAATCACCCAATCAATTCAGAATGTAGATGACCCCGCGGTATTCCGCGCGATGCAAGCCCGGTTTACGAATGCGTCAGCGGATGTGGTGAAAGAGATGCAATCGTTCGGTAATTTCAGCAACGTATTTAACAACAAAGCAACCGCGATTCAGCAAAAGGCGCTTGAAGAAGAATCCGCCCAGTTGCGTTCAGAATTTCAGCGTTCGCAACAGGCAGAGCTGTTTAGTCAACTGCAGGGGGCGGGAGATGAATCAGAAAAACAAGCGATCATGCGGCAATTTCAGGAACGGGCTGGGGCGGAGTTGGAGCAACAATTATCCGCTCGTCAGGATGAGTTTAAGCAGTTTACGAATGCCAATCCATTCTGTGACGAGGCGTGTCAGCAGGCAAGCCACACAAAATTTGAAAAGAGTTTTGCCGCGGAGAAAGCAAGCGTGGGTACGTTTACCGCGGAAGACGCCGCTGGTCAGCTCAAGAAATTTGAACAATTTCAGAAGAGTGGCCTTGTTGACCAAGGACGTATTCGTCCAACGCTTGGCGGCACTGAAAATGTGTTGCCCGGCGATGAGACTGGAGGCACCAAGCCTCCGCAAGGAGGATTCCCGGGTCAGGGAGCGACAACCGGTCAGTTCCCCGGACAAGGGTCAACTGAAGGCGTGTTTCCAGGACGTGGTACCACGGAGGGTCAGTTCCCCGGCGGTCATCAACCAACCGCAGAAGAACAGGCGCGGATGAAGACGGAATCAAAGACATACCAGAGACTCCCGAGTTCAAAACCGTCAAGTGAATCATCTGAATCAACCTTTGATTTCTTCAGCGAGGGCCAGAAACCATCAACGGGAGAATTCAAGTTTGATTCCACCAAACCAGGAACCATGCAGGATTATAAGCCCGATGCCACGACCGGTGTGAAGCCGGAGGACATGATGAAGGATTACAAGATGCCAACCGGAGGATTTGATGATTTATTCCATCAACCAACAAGCGGTGATTACAAACCAATGACTGGCGATACATCTAAATATCCGGCCGTGGGTACACAGCCGACTGGAACGCAACCAACATCGGGATATCAGATGCCGACGAGTGGTACTCAAATGCCGTCCACCGGTACACAACCAACGTCTGATTATCAAATGCCAACCAGCGGCACCCAAATGCCGTCTACAGGAACAACACAGCCAACAGTAACGCAGCCGACCCCAACATATACTGCTCCAGTAGTGACAGAGCCGGTGCCAACATATACTGCTCCAGTAGTGACAGAGCCGGTGCCAACATATACTGCTCCAGTAGTGACAGAGCCGGTGCCAACATATACTGCTCCATCGGGAGATCACATGATGCCACACGCATCTATTTGGCGGAGGGTAGCCGTGCTGTTTTATAGCTTCATTACCCTTCCCGCACGCGCATTTGGCCTCTAAAGGAACGCTCTGCGTGCTTATTCTGTCGGACTAGGAATTCTCTCTTTAGGACGATAGGAGGAAAAACACTGACACCCCGACTCGTCGGGACAAAGCCCCGCAACCAGCGGGGTTTTTGTTTATTTTTTTCTCAACGGAGCAAATAAATGGCGATTTGTTACATAGTTGTCAACTATCCACTTGACAAAACTTGCGAACTATGGTATTTTAAGGACTCATCCTGCGCGTGGTGCGTAGGTGAGCAGCATCTGCCAAAAGCAGGTCTGTTGCGGGATATGTCCCGCGCCTCCTCCGGCCCGTGGTGGGGCGGTGGAGTTTCTCATTGACAATGCGAGGTTTTTAGATGGAAACGACGGCGGAACCGAGGGGAACGTTGGGCGCACAGGTCGCCCAGCTGAAGGGGAAGATTCCCCTGAAGAAGACGAACCGTGAGCGGTTCGCGGAGCTCACCGCCATGAAGGCGGACGATCTGCGCGCGATCGCGAAGGGTCTCGGCCTCACGGGCTACTCGTCCATGCGGAAGGACGAGATCGTGGCGGCCATCATCACCGAGGAGATCGCGAAGGGGATCGTCCTGGTGGAGCAGCCGGCGGAAACGCTGACGGCGGACGCGAAGGGTCCGACCAACGGCAACGGGACGACGGCCACGCAGGCCGCATCCGCGGCCAGCAAGGAGCTGAAGGTCGGCGACGAGCTGACCGGCACGGTGTCCGGGATCAACCCCAGCGTGGGTGGCATGTTTGTCACCCTCGCCGAGGGGAAGTCCGGGCTGGCGCACGAGCGCCAGATCGGCCTGGAGGGCGAGTCGCGGCGCGCGTTCATCGCGCGCCTCAACGCCGCCTTCAAGCAGGATGAAACGGTGGCCGTCCGGGTCACCAGGGTCTGGATGAACGAGGCCAGGGGAGGGAAGCTGGAGATCGGCCTGGAGCTCATCGGCGAGAGCCGCGAACTGTTCAAGAACGCCACGATCCAGCCGCAGGAGGAGCAGTGGCAGACGACGACGAGCGCGGCGGGCAACGGCGAGAACGCCGGTTCCACCAGCACGTCGTCCGACACGGAGGCCGAGGCCGCGAGCGCGGGCGACGAGCCCGTCCAGCGGCAGACGAGCCCCGACGACGAGGTGATGTTCCGTGCCATGGATGCCGTCGGCCCCGTGGCCGACATCATCCTCAAGCTCGATCTCCCCCACGTCGTGGATGAGGGGGTGCGCCGGTCCGGCGGTGAGAGCCGCAAGAAGGCGCTCGGTCTCAAGGAGCTGATCCGCGTCCACGGTGTGGAAACGATCCGTAGCTTCGTGGAGGGCTTCCGGAAGGACGTCTGGGGCTGTTGTTCGTGGACGCGGGCGGAGTCGAAGGACATCTCCTTCCGGTTCGTCGGCATCGCGCTCGGCTGCTTGCCGGGCATGCCGAGGCGGGATGCGGATGAGCTCTACGCCGCCCTCCGGCCGTTCCTGGACAAGGAGCTGTCCGCGGGGCAGCGGGCCTACGACTTCGCGGACGTGGTCCGCGAGGAGATCGCGGAGAAGAGGCGGCGCGCGGAGGAGCGCCGCATGTCCGAGGCGGAGAGCGCCGTGGACGTCTTCGCCCTCGTCTCCACCGGGCGGCCCAAGCCGCTCGCGCGGGACACGCAGGCGATCCAGATCGGCACGGTGTACGACGGGAAGGTCGTCAACGTGCCCGAGCAGGGCTACGGCGTGTTCGTGGAGTTCGAGGGGGGCAAGGGCCTGGTGCACATCAGCTCCATGCCGGGCAAGCCCTCGCGTGAAGAGCTCACGGAGCAGTACCCCGCGGACAAGCCGATCCGCGTCAAGTTGATCGAGAAGAACAACAAGGGATACGGGTTCCAGTTCGAGGAGCACGCGGCGAAGGTGATGGTGGAGCCGCGGCCCGAGCGCGGGTCGTTCCCCAAGGAGGGGAACGTCTACCTCGGGACCGTGGACCGCATCGGCAAGCTCGCCGACACGGTGGTGGTCGAGATCGACGGCCACAAGGGCATCATCCGGACCGAGGATATCGGCTGGGGGCACCCTGGCCGCACCGAGGTCGAGCGCGAGGAGTTCCGCGGGCGCCTCGGGAAGACGTACTCCTCGGGCAAGCAGATCCCGGTGGAGGTGACCAAGGTCGAGAAGAAGTGGAACGGGCACCTCGGGAAGGACATGACGTACGTCTTCCTGAAGCCCATCGAGCCCACCGAGTACGCCCGGCGGAAGGGCGGCTCGCACGCGCAGACGGGCGGCGGGAGCCGGCCGGCCACCGCGGCCAAGCCGGGCGCGGACGACAAGGAGGCCGAACGGGCCACGGCGGCGAGCCCGACGGCGGAGCAGGAGGAGCAGCGGGAGACGGTGGATGTGGATCTCGACACGGTCACCGGGCAGCCGGTTGAGTGCAAGCAGGATCCGGAGAACGGGACCTGCACGGTTCACACGAACGGCCACACGGTGACGATGATGCCGGGTGATCACTTCTGCAGGGTGGGCAAGGAGCTCATCCGGCAGGGTGGTGTGCCGGTGAAGAAGGACGCGGAGGAGCCCCTCGCCACGGAGTGTGGCGAGACGGATGGAGAGGCGGCGGCCAAGATCACGAGGCGCGGTGACGGGAATGTCCCGAGCGTCATGATCAACACGGTGACGTTCGCAAAGCTCGTCGAGGCCATCGGCGAGCAGGCGAACGAGGACACCATCGAGATCCTCGGCGAGATCCGGGTGCTCGTGAATGGGCGCACGCTCCTCACCAAGGAGCAGGCGTGGGCCGAGAAGGAGCGGATGATCGCGCTCGCCCGGAAGTACGGGGCGAACGACGAGCTCATGGGTCTCGTGACTCGGCGGTCCTACGGAACCGTGGAACAGGTGGACCGGGATGTCCACTACGCCAATGGACGGGCTTACAAGGCTCGTCTCGAGAGCGCGGGCACGAAGTTCGTGTGCATGGCCGAGGGTCTCGGCGGGCACAAGATCTCCTGGTTCATCGGCGCGGGTCGTACGAACCAGCTCCATCCGGAGCTCGGGGTGATCCTCCTGGGCGCGATCCCGGATCGGAGTCCGGCGCGGCCCATGGCCACGCGGATCCGGCGGGAGGCGGAGGACGGTCTGCCGCTCTGCCTGAAGTGCGCCGATCTCCGCCTGGGCTGGGTGGCGGATTTGCTCTCGGAGAACGGGCTCATCCGTGGTGAGGTGCTGAGCAAGCTCCTGGACATCTGCCCGCCGAACAACAGCGGCAGGCGGCACCAGGTGTTCACCTACATCAACCGGGAGCCGCACCAGCGGGCCTACGAGGCCTACCGGGAGGCGGTCACGCAGAAGGAGGAGTGGGTCAGAGCCGCCGAGGCCGCCAAGGATCCGACGTCGAACCCGGGTGATGGCCCCGAGACCGCGCGCGCCAAGCACATCGCGCGGCACGAGAAGGGCGGGGCGTTCAGCCAGGACCCGCAGCCGGCCGCCAACTACAAGAAGGAGGCCGCGCGCAAGAGGTCCGCGGACGATCTCTCCGCGCGCGACAAGTACCGCGGCAAGGGCGGCGGTGGCGGGAAGCAGAAGCAGAAGGATGGCGGCAAGGGTAAGAAGAAGAGCAAGAAGTAGCCGCCAGAGCAAGTAGTTCCTTCCGAAGTTCAGGGATTCCCGGGTTCTCCGGTTGAGTCCAAGGGGCTTGATCATCACCGATCAAGCCCCTCTTTTTTTTCTGAAATAAGTGTCGTACAATAGATGCGTGGCAAAAAATAAAACACTACATCACTACATTACGGATTTTTTGGAATACTGCGAGGTGGAGCGCGGGAGGTCGCCGCGCACCGTGGCGAATTACGCGTTTTATCTTGGGCGATTCGCTGAATTTGCGCACGACGTAAAGCCGGAAAAAATCACTGATGCGGTGGTGCATGATTATCGGCTGTGGTTGAATCGTTTGACGGATCGCGACGGTGAGCCGCTCAAGAAGAATACACAAAATTATCATCTGATTGCGCTTCGGAGTTTTCTCAAATATCTTGCGCGGCACGACACGGCAAGTTTAGCGCCAGAAAAAGTTGAGCTCTCTCGCGTGCCGGAACGGGACGTGACTTTTTTGGATGGAGAGGAGGTAGAGCGCTTGCTTGCCGCGCCGCTTGCGCAGATTGAGAAAGCAACGCCCATACAACAATTGACCGCGCTCCGCGACAAGGTCATTATTGAAATGTTATTCTGTACAGGGCTTCGCGTTTCCGAGCTGGCACATTTGAAGCGTGAGGATATTTCAATCAAACGGACGGAATTCACGGTGCGCGGCAAGGGCAGCAAAAAACGCGTGGTGTTTATGTCAAAAGAGGCGCGCGCGTGGCTCGCAAAATATCTTGCGGCCAGACGCGACGTTAACCCGTATGTTTTTGTTCCGCATGATCGGGCGCAAAAAGCAGAAAAGCGGAGGAAAGATACTGATGCCGCATCCTTGACACCGCGGTCAATTCAGCGTATTATAGAACGTTGCGCGGTGGCCGCGGGGATCACCAAACCGGTTTCGCCGCACACGCTCCGCCATTCGTTTGCAACTGACTTGTTGCGGAATGGGGCGGATATTCGCGCGGTGCAGGCAATGCTTGGACATTCGTCTATTACCACCACGCAAATTTATACGCATATTACCGATAAAGGATTGCGTGAAGTGCACGAAAAATTTCATAGAAAAAAGGGCCCATAGTTCAACGGATAGAACAGGAGACTTCTAAGCTCTTGATCGAGGTTCGATTCCTCGTGGGCCCACTAGGTCTGGTATTGCCAGGCAGAGGTGTATTGGTTATACTTGCCTCAATTATTATGGTGGCCATGGTGTAGCGGTAACACAGAAGCTTGTGGAGCTTTTGTCGAGGGTTCGACTCCCTCTGGTCACCCAAATATGGCGCACTATTTGGATCGGGAAAGTGTTTACCAAGAGCTAGATTCCGAGCGCGTGCTTTTGTCGCTCGGTAGTGTGCCTGACCAGATACTTCAAGCGTGGCATGAGGTGGGAGCCATGAAACTGCGGCTCTTTCGGCCATCATGTGTGGTGGTGTCCGGCATGGGTGGTTCCGGGCTGGGGCCGGATATTTTCCGTACTGCTTTTGGGACACGCGTGCGTGTGCCGTTCATTATTTCCAATGGGTATTCGTTGCCCGGCTACGTCAATGCGCGGAGTTACGTTATTTCGGTAAGTTATTCAGGTGGAACCGAAGAAACCGTTGCCGCGTATAAAGAGGCAAGTTTACGCGGGGCAAAGCGTTTTGTTGTCACAACTGGTGGTACGCTTGCGCGGCTTGCGGCAGCGGACAACGTACCCTGTTACCGGTTTGAACCGCGGCATAATCCGAGCGGTCAGCCGCGCATGGGACTGGGGTATGCACTGGGAGCGCTTGCGGCATTGGTAAAAAAATTACGGTTGGCGAATTTTTCTTCCGATGACATGACGCGCACTGCGGCGGTGGCACGCGAGATGTGGCACAAGGTGCGTTTTGAAGAATCGTACAGCCGTAATCCTGCGAAACGCCTTGCAGAGACGCTTGAAGACAAAATCCCGGTGTTTATTGCCACGCGTTTTTTGGGCGGCGCCCTGCACGCGATTACCAACCAACTGCAGGAAAACGCGAAACACTTCAGTTTGTTTTTTAGAGTACCGGAGTTGAACCACCATGTGCTTGAGGCGCTGTCGTTTCCTTCCGGTATCAATAAAAAATTACATGCCGTTTTATTTGATAGCACGCTTGCCAATCCGCTTAATAGAGAACGTTTGATGTTAACCCGAGAGGTGTTACGCAAACAAGGCGTTGAAAGCACGCTCTATCTATTGCGCGCCGAAGAGCCCTTGGCCGCCTCCCTTGAACTGGTGATGTTGGGTGGCGCGACGGGAGTGTATCTTGCGCTGTTACACAAACAGAACCCGGTAAAGATACCATGGGTTGATTACTTCAAAAAACACCTCCACTAAATAGAAGTTAGTGACTCAATAACAAAAGTTGTAATTGCGTAAGAAGTCATAACAATGGCAAAACCAATAATCGCGCGGCCGATAATGGTTTTTGCTTGGGTGACTTTTTTATCAACGCCGCCGGATGTCATCCAGAGCGCGCCACCGTAGATGATAAGACAAAGGAGCACCAGGCCAGTCAAGGCAAGACCGGCTCTGATAATGTTGCTTGCGTACGTTTGAACAGTTTGGTCTGATGCAATACCAGCAGACGCTCCCAATTGTTCAAACATTCCTTGCGCATCACCAAGAGCCATAGATTAGATACCTTGGCATGCAAGGGCACAGTCTCCCAGTGCATCTTGATCATCCGGGAATTGGTCAATGCAGGATTGTTCGCAGGTGTTGCCGGTATCCGTGACCGCTTTTAAGACAAAATCAGTGATGGCATACGCGCCCACGACAATCGCGATACCAATGATGGCATTGGTGATAGTATCTTTTGCTTGGGTAACAGGTTTTTCTTCACCGCGCGCGGTCATCCAACGGAAACCGCCGAAGAGCATGAGACCCAAAAAGACGAGGCCTAACAAGGAAAGGCCGGCGCCCACCATTTTGCCCACCACCTGCGGTAAGTTGCTGTTTGTATCAAGGCCAGCCACTTCCGCGGTTGCGCGCAGGCCGTAGTCACCGGCCGCATGAGTGGTGAGCGGCACAAAAAATGCAACGACCACAGTAAGTGCAACCACGGTTAGTGTGATGGGTAAAAAATTGTACAAAGCTAATCGTTGCATGGGACGGTGATAAGAAATTTGCGTAAGACGCCGTGCGGCGCCTTACGTAGAAAAATTATGGTTGCTATGCTGCTGGCGCGTTGCCTACCGCGGTTGATAAGCTCTCCACCACAAAGGTGGTGATCGCAAATGCGGATAATACAATTGCCATACCAATAATGCCCTGGAAGATAAGTCGCTTTGCTTCTTTGACTTTTTCTTCGCTACCGGCGGCAGTCATCCACTTGAAGCCACCCATCAAGATGATAACGAGCGCCACGATGCCAAGCAAGCTTAAGGCAACGCGGATAATGCTGGTGATGGTTGCTTGTAAACTCTGTGTGCCAAGACCGCTTGCTTCACCGTAGTACAAACCGAGTTCCGTTGCGGTTACGCCACCCCTACCACCACCCTCGTTCTTTGCTGGCTGTGCACCCGCGATTGCCGGGGCAAGCAAGAGCGCTGTTGTTGAAGCGCCCACAAGCGCCATACGCGCGACATTCATGATTTTCATAATGTCACCCCCTTTCGTGTAAAAATGTTCATACAATATTATTATGTGAAATTAGCCACCCCTTTCCAGCGTATCAATGATTTTCTGAACCAAAATGGCGCTTCCAAAAATAATCACCAAACCAACCGCCGCCCAGATAAACGTTTCTTTTCCTTGTTTAATTTTATCAGTAGCGCCGCCAGAGGTCAACCACAAATATCCACCGTAGGCAAAAATGACAAGGGTAATGGAGCCAATAATGCCCAGGCCGGTTTTTAAAATGTTGCCCAACACGTGTTTGGTAATGATTTCCTCCGCGGTAACACCTGGGTCAGGATCTCTGCCCTTTGGATCGGTAAAAGGATTGGGGAGAATTACCTCCCCCGCAAAAACTACTCCGGGGACGATCAGGCACATAACGATCGCGAGTGTCGCGGCAAAACGTTTCATATTATGGTTGAACATTTTTTATGACAAAATCAGTAATCGCGTAGCTCCCAAAGATAACGGCAAGTCCAATGACCGCCCAGAGAATGGTGTCCTGCGCGCTTTCTACCATTTTTGCCTCGCCACGCGCGAGCATCCATTTGGTGCCTGCATACAGAATGACAAGTAGCGCGACGATACCTATGATGCCCAGGCCGGACTTGATAACGCGGCCAAGCGCGATTTCAGGTTCAGTATTGATGGGGTCAAGATCGCCGATTCCAGAGACGCCTGCCAATACTTTTGATTCATCTTCTTTGGGCGGCGGGGCATCCATTGTTTGACAGATGCCGGTGCGCACCCTACACATACCCTGGTCACAGATGATTTCACGGGCATCTTCCGGGCGTCCCGCAAGGACATCGGGTCCTTCATCGGGATTGACGCCACCCTCGGCAAAAACATCTTGGCATTGGTCATCGCGTTCACATGGTTGGTCTGGTAAGTCAACCAAGTCAACATTACAACGGTGTTCCGCCGGGCACTGATCATCTTGAATACACGGAACTGCTTGGGTAATGACCGGAACCGGTTTGGAAAAAAATATGAGCGCGAGTAGGCCATAGACCGCGAGGTATGCCGGTGTTTTGCTTTTATTCCCTGGCCGGTTCTTTGGTTGGTTGCAGGACATATTGATCGTAAGTGCCGGTTGGATCAACCATGCGGAGAATGAATTTGACCGCAGTGAAAGCGCCAAAAATGATGATGAGCCCGATGGTGGCGGCGCGGAGCGCTTCCTTCCCTTTTTTTACGCGGTCAGAAACGCCGGCCGAGGTAAGGATAAGGAAGCCGCCCCAGATAAAAAAAACAAGAGCTAGGGCGCCGCTGATCCCCAGAATAAATCTGCCGTAATTCACCCCCACTTGAATGAGTTGCGATAATTGTGCACATCCGCCGGGCTCTTTTGCGCAATCAGGAAGAATGGCTGCGCTTGCAACCTGCGGCGCCAAGAGGAGAACTGCCGTGGAGAATAAAATGGCAAATTTTTTTCCGTTCATGTGCGTTCGCTAGAGCGACTGGTTGATTTTTGATATCGCGCGTTCAATGGCGGCTGTAAAGATATCCTCGGTTTCTTCAAGCGCGCGGTTTTCATGGATGAAATCAATCATGTCAACCAGCGCGCTATCTGCCGCGGCAGGATTTCTCCCGTGATACCAGCTTTTTGCCGTGGTGACCTGCGACGCAAATGGTGCAAGATCAGGATTTTGCAATTGTTTATCAACGGAGGCGCGGAGCGCGGTTGGTTTGCGAGATTTTTCAGTGTAATAATCCGCTTGTTGCGCCTGGGTCAGGAAATTGACGAAATCCCACGCTTCATTGGGGTGCAAGGTTTTTTTGCTGACGCTTTCTACCCAGTAATTTGCCACGTTTTCCACTTTCGCCGGGTTTAATTGTGGCATGGAGAGAATGCGGTAATTGAGTTTTGGCGCGTGCGCCTTTAAGAGAGGAATATCGTACGCGTAGCCGAAGAAAAAGGCCGCCTTGCCTCGTCCGAATGCGTCAAGCGCAGACTCTCCCATGGTGGTGTTCCAAGTATAGCCCTGCTTTCCGGGGTTGCCAAAATCCGTGTAGAAACGCAGTGCCTCAAGTGCGGGTGAATCTTGTCCGCGCACGCCTTCCGGGACAAGATTAAACGTGGCACGACCACGCGCATCAGACATAGTAGCGCCATTTTGCATAAGAAGCGCTGTCAGGATATCTCCCGCGCGATCAACATTTTTACCCGTGCCAAAGGCGCCGCCGGCTTGCACAATGCCGCCGTCGTTATCATAGCGGGTGGTGGCAACAATGGCCTCTTGCAGTTCTGTCCACGTGGTGGGCGCTTGAGGAATATTGGCCTGATCCAGAAGATCCTGATTATAGAAAAGAACCATGGTATCAAGCGCCATTGGCAGACCCAAGATCTGTGGTTTTCCGGCATCATCGCTACGCACCACATCTGCTTTGACGGTTTGCACAAAGCGTTCATCAAGTTGGCGAACGGTTGGCGTGACAATGTTTTGGATTTCGGTTACTTGCTCACTGCGTAATTTGCCACCGACGGTGTACACCCGAGCCACCGTAAGATTGGCGGGCATTGGCAAAAGTTTATTTTGGTATTTTCCGACCCACGTGTTGTGGATGGTGATGACATCAGGGCCGCGATCCTCTGCGAGCGCCTCAAGAAGTTTCTGTTCAAATTCTTCCGGCCGGTAGCGGCGAAATTTAATGGTAACGTAGGATCGTACCGTTTTGTATTTGGCGGTCAGATCACCCATGATTTTACTGTCATGGGCAACACTCCAGTATTCAAGCGTTATTGGTTTTGCTGCCGCTTTCGCCGCGGATGTTGCGCCCTTACTACATCCAGCGCCGGTAAGCACAATGATCGCCGTAAAAGAAAGAAGATAATACCCCCATCGTTTTTGCATATGGGAATAGTATAGCACACGCCGGGGACGCGTGGGTAGGTTGCGTTTAAAGATGGCGCGCGCGAATGGTTTTGCGGAGCGTATCGCGCACCTCCGGATGTTTTAAACCAAAGTGAAGAATTGCATTTACGTAATCGGCTTTGTTGCCACAATCAAACGGCGTGCCATCAAGAATATGAGCGTAGAGGGCGTGTTTTTCCGCATATTTTGCCAAGGCATCGGCAAGGCGGATTTCTTGATCGCCGCGCGGTTTCTGGTTCGCGAGCATCTCAAAAATGGCAGGCGTAATAATATAACGCCCAAAAACCGCTAGATTGCTTGGAGCCTTGCCGGGCGCCGGTTTTTCCACAAACTTTTTTATCTGAAGCGTGTGTGAATCAAGTGATACGCCGCCAATAACCCCGTAGCGATGCAAAGTGTTTTTATGGCGCGGTGTCACGCACACTACCGGATCACCGTATTTTTCATACGTGTTCATCAGTTGCTTGATGGCCGGCACTTTTGCGTCAACCAGGTCATCACCAAAAAATACGGCGCACGGTTCGTTGCCCACAATGTCCCGCGCCTGAAGAATGGCGTCTCCATCCCCTTTGGGTGACCGTTGGCGCACATAGACAAATTGCGCGAGATCGGTGATATCCAAAATGGCGCCAAGTGTTTTTTTGTCTCCTTTCTTTTGTAAGCGATACTCCAGTTCAAAGTTGCGATCAAAATGATCTTCAAGCGCGCGCTTGTTTTGACTGGTAATCAAAATAATTTGTTTAATGCCCGCGGCCACTGCTTCTTCCACAATATATTGAATGATGGGTTTATCCACCACGGGAAGCATTTCTTTTGGCTGGGCTTTGGTGGCGGGGAGGAACCGCGTGCCGAAGCCGGCGACTGGAATAATGGCCTTGGTAATGCGCATACAACAATTACTTGATGAATCTAATGGTAAGGGGATAGCGATATTTGATCCCGTGTTGTGCGCGATAGGCCGCGATAAGGGTGAAGATAAAATGGAAGAACAAAAGCGCGATGCCGCCAATAAGCGCAGCCATGACAAGGAGCGACGCTACCATTTCTGTCGCGAGTGCGGCAACGAATCCTACGATAGCAACTACACCCAGCACAATACCGTAGATGGTGGTGCTGATATTAAAATTGACCGCCTCTTTTCCCTGATCGTTAATGTGGGGGTGTTCCTCGCGTTCTGCAAGCCATGCCACCAGTGGTCCCAAGATATTGCCAAAGGGAATAATCCATCCGGCAAATGTTGCGAGATGGCAGACCATCGCCCACGTGTGCCCGTGCGTTTCTTTTGAAGGCATAGTATTATCAGTATAGGGTAATTATTCGGACATTTCAAGTGTGAGTTTTTGGAGTACTGAACGGAAAAATGCTTTATCTTTTTGATGTGTTAGGAGATCCGCAACCTTATCTTTTGGCACCCAGCGCGCTTCAGGGTTTTTTGGGTCGCGTGGTTTGAGTTCAGCTTGTGTCGTCTTGAATAAAAACATGGTAATGGTTTTGAATTCGCTCGTGTCATCTCCGCCATCCAGCGCAGTCCGGTATCGTTCGTAGCTTCCAATGTCCGCGACAAATTCTAAATCATTGACGCCGGATTCTTCGTCAATTTCTCGCTTTGCGGCTTCCAGCGCATCTTCACCATTATCAATATGGCCCTTGGGGAGTGACCACGAATATCCGCCTTGATTGACCACAAGTATGAGGCCGTCACGATTGATGACCACTCCGCCAGCGCAACGCACACGTTGGGTTTTTGTCATAGCGGAAAGGGTGGAATTCCCGCTCGCTCCGACTCGCGATCCGGGGCGCTGCGCACCGCCCCGACAGTGTCGGGGCTCTCGCGCCCTTCGAATCCCACTTAATTCTAAAAATAAAATTTGCGGAAAGGGTGGGATTCGAACCCACGAAGGCCTTGCGGCCTTACCGCTTTTCGAGAGCGGCGCCTTCATCCTCTCGGCCACCTTTCCAGATTTTATTAATCGTAGCATTATTCTACCATTTTTTCAAGTTCCGCGTTGTGCTATGATATGCGTATGTACACGCACCATCTTCCGTATTCAGTAGCGTTTTTTGAGTGTTTATATCAAGACACGCCACCACTTTTTCCACGCGAGGAGCGTGAAGCAATGCGCCATGCGTTGGAACACGTTAAACATGACGCCTATATAACGCACGAAGAATTTGAGACGACGTTGATTGTATTTGGTAGAAAATTATGGCCTTATCAGCTTGCATTTCTAGAGTTTGTTGCCGAGACAGAGAAGCGTCGCGCTGATGAATTTTTTGCGTCGCACGTGCGCGCATTTCCGGTGCTTGAGGGCTGGTTTCTTGAGTGGAAGCGCGGCGGAGGCCATGCGGCACAACTTTTTGGCGGTTCTTGGGCACACGTGGGTCATCTCAAACCTGAAGAACGCGCGGCATTGTGTGAGGTGCTTGTTGAAACACAGCGTGATGTTCGCAACGCAACCGCCGCTACCGTTTCTGGTCCGGAAAAAGAGTCCTACCAGAAGCGCATTTTAGAATGTACCGTGCTCGCGGAAGCAATTGAAGAACGGCTTGAGAATTTGCGGCGTCTGGCAGATGACGAGCAAGAACATCCGCTCTTGGCGGCAGAATTGCGGCAATCCGTGCGTGATTTTGAGCGCGGGATGGCTTTCCTCAAAAAACATACTACCTTTGAACACGTGTGTCACACCGAAGCGCGCGTGCCGGTGCGCCGCAAGATTATCCAGTCTTTATCTCAATAAGTTTTTCAACTTTACGGAGTTCGCCCAGCATTTTGCTCCGTGAGTGTGCCGCAACCGTTACGCCAAGCACGTAGGGATGTCCGTATCGTGAGAGGCCGGAAAAATCCCCCACTTTTTTGTTTTGGGTTACCTTGATAACCGATTTCATGCCCTCCACCTTTTTTATTCCCTGAAGCGCCATCAGATGCCCGGGTTTTTTGGGAAAGAATTTTATAAAACCCACATGTTTCAACGGTTTTCGTTTGATGGTTGGTTTTTTACCAAGATGGATGCGGAAATCATTGCCTGTGTGATGGAAACCAAAAGCAGTATTTAACAACCGATCGCGAAATCCGCCCACGCGCGCACCCACCTCAATCACCTTCCATCCCTGCTGGGTGCGCATGAGTTCCGCATGCACCGTGCTGGAGCGGAGGCCGATGGCGTGCGTTGCCTTGGCCACCGTTGTCCGCGCTTTTTCCTCTTCTTTCGGATTCAAAATGGATGGCGTGATTTGTGTGTACATGAAAAAATCATCGTAGCCCGCATCCTTGCCAGTTTTAATTTCAATTATCGGCGTGTATTCCATATAACCGCGGCTGTTCACGTACGCGTCAATGGAGTACATCTGGCCCTCCATGAAATTTTCCACAAGCACCGTTGGCTCCCACTCTACCTTGGCATGGTGATACAACTTCCGCACCTTTTGCATGGTGACCTTCAGGTTATTTTTGAGCTCTTCTTTATAATAACACACCGTTACCAGTTGGCTCTTGGCGAGATTCGCCGGTTTAATCACACAAGGGAAGCCGATTTTTTCAATGATTTTTTTGACCGCGGTTTCTCCGTATCGTTTCACCACGACAAAACGCGGCGTGATTTTTTTATCATACCGCCGGAACGCGCGACGCATGTTTATTTTATTTGACGCAACGGCAAGCGAGCGCGCGGTGGGGAGGCGCAGATACGGAAACAAATCCGCGAGCCGCCCGTAGAGCGGCATGGAAAATTCATAGCGCGATATGATGGCCGCGATGCGATCCGCATACGGCCGGAGCCGTTTCTCCACCGCTTTCATGTCTTGAGTATCGCAACGGACAAGAAATGCGAGCCGTTGTTCCAGCGACTCCTCAACTTTCGCGCCGAGCGAGGTAATGAGCGCCGGCAGATATTTTTTGCCGTATTCTTTTGAAAACCGCGCAACGTCTTCCACGTGCGCCATTTCCATTTTTCCCACAAACAAAATGATGTCTTTTTCTTCGTGACGGAGCATAGTTATTCAATGATGCGCGCGCAGGTATGCGCGTGTTTTTTATGGAAACGCGCCAGTTCCGCGGCCGTCAGCAAGCCGTCCTGCGGCCCATATTTCAAGATAACGCTCGCGCTGTTTGAGGAGGCAAGACACATGGCTTCCGGTACGGTGCGGCCCTGATTTAGCATGGCGATAAAGGTAGAAGCGTACGCATCGCCTGCGCCGGTTTTTTCCACCACCGGCACGCGGACAATGCCCATCGCGTAGCCATGCGTTCCATTGTGGACATAGGAGCCGTTTTCACCGTCCGTGATAACCGCAATCTTCATGCCAATCTTCAGCATTTCTTTCAAAAGTTTGGGGATGTCGTGCACGCGACAGTCCGTGAGGTCCTGTGCCTCCCGTTTATTTACGAAAACTATTTCACAATGTTTCGCCACGCTCTGCATGGCCTCTTTCCCCGCAAGTCGCTGGAAGGTGCCGGGATTGTAGCACAATTTTGCGCCAACTTTTTTGGCGTGCGCCACCACGTCATGGTTTAATTTTTTGTGGTCAGCATTCACGGAGCTGTAATAGACCCAACGCGACGGCACCAACTTCTGGAGCGCGTATTTTCGCGGTGCGTGATACACCAAGATAGTTCGTTCGCCATTAAACCCAATGACGGTTGATGCATTTGTTGGATGGTCTTTGTCCGCCTTTAGATACGTGTCCGCCACGTTTTGTTTTTTGAGATATTTAATGATGCCCTCTCCGTGGTCATCATTTCCCACCACGCCGTAGTAGGCGGTTTTCATACCAAGCCGTGCCGAACCGACGGCATTGTTGCACGCATTGCCGGCTACCTTGCGGTACAGTGAATGCACGCCGATTTTCTCGCCGTAGTTGATGCAAAGTAAACAATCTTCGCGATTGAGACGGCATTTGACCGTGGCATCAGAGATTTCCAAAATAGTATCAATGGTTGGGTCGCCGATTGAGATGATATCTAACATAGAATTATGCCTTTCCTACGCACCCAAACGCGCGGATTTTTTCTTTCGCGAGTTCGGTCATGAGCGCGCGGGCGGGGCCGAGGATTTTGCGCGGGTCAAATTCGTGAGTATTAGTGAGGAGCACTTCGCGTACACCTGTGGTGAATGCGATACGGAGGTCAGAATCAATATTTATTTTTGCGATGCCGAGTTTTATGGCATTTTTTTCTTCTGCAAGCGGAATGCCCTGTGCGCCGGCGAGGCGGTCGCAATCACCAAGTTTTGCGCACTGCGCGTGAAGCCGGTTCAGCCATTTTTTTGAAATGCCGGACGCGCCGTGGAGCACAAGCGGAATGTGTACGCGCTCGCCAATTTCCGCGAGCCGTTTGAGGTCCAGTTTAATCGCAGAACCTCCCCCAACCCCTCCGGGGCCTGCGCTCGCTCGGCCCGTCAGGGACCCTTTGAAAGGAGGGGAAAGTTTATACGCTCCATGCGCGGTGCCAATGGAAATGGCAAGCTCGTCACAGCCGGTTTCTTTTACAAATTGTTCTGCTTGCGTGGGGTCGGTAAAAAATGCTTCTCGTTTTTTTACGTCTACCAAATCCTCGGCGCCCGCAATTGGGCCGAGTTCCGCTTCCACGGTCATTTTCCGCGCGTGCGCCAGTTTTACGATGGCGCGAGTGTGAGTCACGTTTTGTTTGAAGGGTAAAAGTGATCCATCAAACATCACGCTGGTGTAAAAGCCGGAACGAATTGCCTCGCGCACGAGTTTTTCATTTTTGCCGTGATCTAAATGAAATACCACGGGAACCGCGGCAGATTTTGCGGCCACACGCGCAATCGCGGCAAGATATTCCATACCCGCATACTCCAGCGCGCCTTCGCTGGTTTGCAGAATCACGGGACTTTTTAATGCTTCCGCGGCGTCAATCACGGCCTGGCAAATTTCCAGATTGTTGATATTAAAAGCCGGAACGGCATATCCGCCTTTGCGCGCTTTATGGAGAATGTGATTGAGGTTTACGAGCATATAGTTGTCATGCTGGAGCCCCGAAGGGCGAAGCAATCCCGCAGGATGAGATCCTTCGACTTCGGCTCGCGGCGAGCCTTCGCTCAGGATGACGCGAGTGCGTTTATAATCCACGGCGCGGTCATGCCGTATTTTTCCAACAGTTCCATGGGTTCGCCGGATTCGCCGAATGAGTCTGGCATGCCAACCGGAATGATGCGGGTGGGATGGAGAAGTGAGAGCGCTTCCGCTACTGCGCCGCGGAGACCGCCGTGAATCTGGTGTTCCTCCACCGTAATGACAAGGCCGGTTTTTTTAGCCGACCGAACCAGCGTTTCCACATCCAACGGTTTGATGGTGGCGCAATTAATCACCTCCGCATCCACCGGGCCGCGCTGTTTCAAGAGCGCGGTAATTTTTGCCGGTGTCCACGCGATGGTTGTTTTTGCGCGCGCCATGGAATAGCCGTGAAGTTTTGATGTTTTAACGCGTGCGCCGATTTTGGGATAGCGCGCGAACAACGTGTTCAGCGCATCTTTGTTCCCTGCCAAACATTCAGCCGCGAGCAATGCTTCATAGACGAGCGGCCCGGTGGCCACCATGGTAACATCGGCGCCCGTGCGGAGCACCTGCGCCTTGCCAATTTCAAACAACGATTTTTCGGTAGTTATCACCGGCGTTTTCTCGCGCGCAAAACGGAGGTACACCGGGCCCCGGTAGGCCGCGGCCGCGAGTGTTGCTTTTTTGGTTTCAATACTATCGCACGGAGAGAGCAGTAGTATGTTCGGCAGAGCCCGTATCATCGCCATGTCTTCAAGGGCCTGATGCGTGGCGCCATCCGGCCCCACTGAAATGCCCGCGTGCGCCGCGGCAATTTTTACATTTTGGTCGCCGTACGCAATGGATACGCGCACCTGATCAAAGTTTCGGCCCGGCGAAAACACGGCGTAACTTGCCATAAACGGCACCTTGCCGTAACCGGCCATGCCTGCCGCAACACCGGCCATATTTTGTTCCGCAACGCCCATTTCAATAAAACGCTCCGGAAACGCTTTCGCAAATTCGAGAGAGCGCGTAGATTCAACGAGGTCGCAACACAACACCACGACATTTTTATTTTTTGTGCCTGCTTCAACAAGGCCCTCGCCATAGCCATTGCGCGTGGGCACCATTTCGGTGTTTTTGAAAAGGTTTGGGTTAAGTGTTTTGTTGAGGGACATATGATGATTGTCATTCCCGCGAACGCGGGAATCCAGTAAATTTGAATTTGTGGATCCCGGATAGCCGAGGCGGCTTCCGGGATGACATTAGCGTGTTTGTAATTCCTTCAAAGCCGCCGCCGCCTCATCTTTCGTCGGCGGCTTGCCGTGCCATTCATACTTAAACTCCATAAAACTCACGCCCTTGCCCGGAATGGTGTGCGCGATGATTGCCACCGGTTTTTCATATACTGCCTTTGCTTGTTCGCACGCGTCCACAATCTGCTCCAGATTGTGTCCGTCAATTTCCATCACATGCCAGCCGAACGCGCGGAGCTTGTCCGCAAAGGGTTCAAGCGGCATGATATCCTCCGTATTTCCATCAATCTGAATGTTGTTGCGGTCAATGATGGCGGTGAGATTGTGAAGTTTGTATTTTGCGGCGAACAGGTATGCTTCCCATGTTTGACCCTCATCCTGTTCGCCATCAGACATGAGACAAAAAATCTCAAATTTTTTTCCATCCATTTGCGCGGCGAGAGCGCACCCGACCGCTTGTGAAATGCCCTGTCCAAGCGGGCCGCTGGGATTCAAAATGGGTGCGAGCGATCCGCGATGCGGATGTCCTTGTAGGCGCGAACCCAATTTCCTAAGTGTACCAAGCGCTTCAGCGCGTGGTAAGTATCCGGCATGCGCGAGCGTGGCATACCACACCGGACAAATGTGGCCGTTAGATAAAAATACCCTATCGCGATTGGGGTCATCGGGCCGCTTTGGGTCATGATTCAAAACATGAAAATACAGCGCCGTAAAAATATCCGCCATGCCAAGCGGCCCAGCCGAGTGCCCGGAGCCGGCTTCAGCCAGCATACGGATAATATCCTGCCGGATTTCATTGGCTTTTTTTTCAAGCGCGGCGCGTTTTTTGTCGGTGAGATGGGGCATACGTAGTTGGTAGTATATCAGATTTGTTTGCATTTCTTAAACAGCTGGATCCCGGATAGCGCTGCGCGCTTCCGGGATGACAAAATGGGGCGCACGCCCCATTTTGTCACTTCTTTTTGTTGAGATAATCAATGGCGGAGAGGCACGCGGTAACGCCTTCGCCGCCGGCGATGGCGATTTGTTTGAACGGAATATCCGTCACATCGCCGGCGGCAAAAATGCCTTCGCATGACGTTTGCGCCAATTTATCCGTTACAATTTGTCCGGCCTTGTCTTTTTTAACGCAATCAATAAATTGCGAGTTTGGAATAAATCCGATGTGCACCATCACCCCCTGTACCGCGATATCGTGCGATTTTCCGTTTTTATCTTTGTACATAACGCCAGTCACCAAGTTTTCACCCTTAATTTCCTGTGTCTGCGCTTCATAAATCACTTCAACATTCGGAGCGGCGAGTACCTTATCTACTAAAATAGCGTCACCCTTTGGGAAACCACGGCCTTCTGACTTTGGTTTGTTGCTGATGACGTACACCTTGCTCGCAATGCCTGCCATCATG
>Ga0209541_10001887_pt1 | contig 40683 bp, 57 predicted proteins | sample RifCSPlowO2_01_FD_184027 | JGI IMG/M metagenome (GOLD analysis project Ga0209541, IMG submission 184027) | Groundwater microbial communities from Rifle, Colorado - Rifle CSP2_plank lowO2_0.1 (SPAdes) (version 2) | ecosystem: Environmental > Aquatic > Deep subsurface > Groundwater | place...
GCAACTTCACCGTCTTCCGGCACTGTAAACGCTACTACGCCGGGTGGAAAATAGTGGGCAGCAACTGAACGCACGTTGGGCTTTGGCGCGTAAGGTTCGACTTTGTTTTCAGGCACATCGTTTTTTACCTCTACAACAACCTCTGGAATGTACGCCTTCGGTGCGTATTTCGGTGATATGCCCAAAGCCGCATAAAATAAAGGTAAGACTGCTACAGTCTTTGCAACCTTCAACGCTTTTGATACAAATTCCATGACCTTACTATCTAGGTTGTCCATAAAAAGACTTGGGACAACGTTTCATGGGAAACCAGAAAGGTAATATTTTTCTTTTGAATGGAAGCTACTTTTCTTTTCCCAAAAGAAAAGGAGTTTTATGATTGGAATATTCGGTGGATCGGGATTTTATTCGCTTCTTGACAACGCCGAGGTCATTACCCGCGAGACGCCTTTCGGCATGCCGTCATCTCCAGTCACAGTAGGCACAATCGGCAAGCACGAAGTCGCTTTTATTGCCCGCCACGGGGTGCAGCACGAGTTCCCTCCGCACAGAATACCTTACAAGGCTAACATATACGCCTTTCGTGAATTAGGCGTGACGCGCATTATCGCACCAACAGCAGTCGGCTCCCTAAAGCGTGTGATAGAACCCGGTCATTTCGTCGTGCCTGACCAGTTTGTTAACTTTGCTGCGAGAGACGATACTTTTTACAACGAGATGCCCGTTACTCATGTAAGCGCCGCAGACCCTTATTGCCCTGAACTGCGTGAAATGATAATCAATATGGCCAGAAAATTGGAAATGCCTCTGCACGACCGCGGAACGGTTGTTGTAGTCCAGGGCCCGCGCTTCGCCACACGCGCTGAATCTGCCCTCTACCGCAGTCATGGTTGGGACATCATAAACATGACACAATATCCCGAAGTTGTGCTCGCCCGTGAGATGGAGATGTGCTATGCTAATATCTCTCTTGTAACAGATTACGATGTGGGCGTTAGGGAAGACGCTAATATTAAATCCGTATCTGCCGAGGAAGTCAGCCGTGTTTTTCACGAGAACAGTGAGCGAGTGAAGAGGCTTATTTTCGACTGCATACCGAATCTGCCGGACGTGCGCAGTTGCAACTGCAAGAACGCGCTGGAAAGTGCGAGGTTTTAATCCAGCCCCGGCGCGTATTTCAGCGGGTCTATTCTTTTTATTATATCTGCTTTATCCAGCTCATCGTCCGCAGAAATAATTTTCTTGATGCTGTTTATTTCCATAGTAGCTATGTGTGTGTAGTCCACGCCGGAAATCTTGTAATCGTATTCCGCCGCACGCCTTATAACAGGAAAATTTATGTCCAGCCACACAATTGGCAGGGAAAGGATGGCGTCTATATTGTCTTTTATATTGAGCTTTTTCTCTAGGGTCTTGTTCAATTTTTGCAGCACATTTATGGTCTCAATCAAAACAAGCAATGAAGAAGAAACGTCAAGCTTCTCACCCTCGATATCAGAAAGGATTTTCGCGCAAGATTTTCCGTATTTTGGATGGTTCTCTATTGCGTAAATTATTATGTTAGTATCTAGGTATATCACACAAATCACTTGAATTCGTTTCTCGCTTCTTTGACAAGCTTCACCGCGTCAATGCCAGTTTTTATCTGTGAAGTAAGAAATTTTGTAGGGTTTGCGATTTTGCGTTTTGTATCCACTATAACCATGCCCTTCACTATGTTCCACTCGACCTCTTTTCCGGGCTTTATGTCGAGGATTTTCCTGACCTCCTTTGGTATCGAAGTCTGGTATTTGGATGTTACCTTTGTTTCCTTAGTCATATTTATCACTAAAGTATTACAGGTAATACTTTTTAAAGATTTCGGTGTAATGGTTTGACATGCAAGAAGGTAAGAGCGTAGAAGAAATCTGCACTAGATGTAGATCGAAAATGAGGAAGAAGATGATTAAATTAGACATGCCCAGAGGTTTTGTCATGGTAGAAGGCTACAAATGCCCAAAATGTGGTGAGGAGATATTCACACACGAGCAGGCATTGAAAGGAGAAGCTAAATTGGAATAGCTTACTTGTCAATAAGCCTGATTTCTTTGATATCGAATGTCCCCGAGCGGCTTTTTTCATCCCAATTTGTCTCCGCATGGACTACATGTATCTTCTTTGAAAAAAGCGGACAATCAAGGACCAGACTTTCGTATTCTCCACCTTCCCCTCCGATATGAATGCCATGTTTCAGATTTAGCATAACAAGCTCTTCTATCGCTTTTTCATCCAGCTTTCTGCCGAGCCACTTTCTGTCAAGAGGTGGCGCCGCTACGCCTACGAAAATTATCTCAAATCCTTCCTGTAATGCTTTTCTCAGGTAGTCTGCGGGATCATGGTGCCATAATGGTGCTATCGAAAGCATGTCCAGTCTTTTGCAAATGCCGTCTATTCTCATCTTCTGGTATGTGCTTGCAAGCGCGCCGGTAACAAGGCCGTCAACTTCGCCCTTTATCGACTCCAGCACGTCATAGATGTCCTCCAGCTCTTCCTCTTTTACACCTTTTGTCTTTTTTTCGAGCAGCTCTATGCCCATCAGTCGTGCCTGTTCCTTGACAAGATATATGTTGGGGAAGTGGAACATGTAGCTTTCCGGATTTTCGGATACCATTGATATGACGTAAGCTATCTCATGCTCTTTGCTTGCTAGGTACGCCGAGTAAATAGAATCCTTGCCCCCGCTGATGAGCGCTGCTAGTCGCATCTGAGAACTTACCAGACTACCTTTAAATTTTTAGTATGGAACATCGTAATATGCAAATGCGGGCGCTTGAGAGACTTGGCAAGAATGGTAGAGAAGTCAAGATTCATGTTATCAGTTACATGAATGGCGATGTTCCGCAACTATTCACGGGATACGCATATGATATGAGGATGAATGGAAATTTCATGCTTGTCAATATGAGGCCATGGATTGCATTTTATCCCGAACCGCCTAGAATTATCAACAAGGATGGCAGTGATGTATATCAGGATTTTATGATAACCAACAGGGACATAATATACGGAAGCTTTATGGGCCATAAAAAAGAGGCCAGAAGCAGAGACCTTATAGAGGGTCGTGGAAGATTGAAAATTACGCCAGAACTTCAGGAGTATTTCAAACTGGCACAATTGCTCTAAACCCCATTCACAGTAATAACGATTTCCCTGTCTCTTGGGCGGACGTCAAATTCCCACAGAAGTATGTTCTGCCAGTTGCCCAGTATCATTTTCGCGTTTGAAACGGGTATTGTGAGGTCCATATGGAGCATTGACGCCCGCAGGTGGGATTGAGCATTATCCGGGTGCTGGTACATGTGCTCGTCCGGTATGAGTTTCTCCAACGTTTTGCGGAAGTCCTCAACCAGCATCCTGTCGTTCTCGTTGATCATCAGCGAAGCCGTAGTGCCTTTTATGAATATATTGCACAGGCCGTCGGCAGCCCCGCTTTTTTCGACCATTTCGGCTACCTGCTTCGTTATATCGTAGAAATTGCCGGTTTCTGTGCTTATTTTTATGACGTCCCTGTAAATCATGCTCTATTACCTTCCGTTTTGGTGCAGCTTCGTTCAAAAGACTTGAAAAAAGTCTTTTGGCGACTTAGGTTAATTGAAAATTAACCTCAAGTTCTGAAAAGGTGCGGTATTTAAATATTTCGTCGTATATTTAAATACCACTATTTAAAGGGTAATAAATGGGGCTAATTCGTATTTTGGAGGTATTCTAATGGCTGAGAAAGTTAAACAGGTACAGAAAATAAAAATTGAAAATGTTGTCGCTTCTACAGACATAAAAAAGATAATATCGCTTGACAAGCTCCTCAATGTGCTTGAATCGAGCGAATACGAGCCGGAACAGTTTCCCGGCCTTGTGTACAGGCTGGACAATCCGAAGGTCGCAACGTTGATATTTAGATCAGGTAAAATAATATGCGTCGGCGCTAGATCGACGGCCGCGGCCAAGGAAGCGTTGAAAAAGACGGTCAAGAACATCAAGAAAATAGGCATCCGTTTCAACGAGAATAATCTGAAGGTAAAGATAGAGAATATAGTTGTTGCAGTCAATCTAAGCCGCGACCTGAACCTTGACCAGCTCGCATTCCAGCTAGAGAACAGCGAATACGAGCCGGAACAGTTTCCGGGCCTCGTCTACCGCATCTATGACCCAAAGGTTGCGTTCCTTTTGTTCAGCTCCGGCAGGGTAGTCTGCGCAGGCGCTAAAAGCTTGGACAGCGTGAAGAAAGCAGTAGCGAAGCTGGAAGCGACGCTGAAAAGTTTGAAGAGCTGAACATTTGTAAAAGACCGGCTCTAGAAATCAAACGTCAAAATTTTCTTCTGATTCGTGTCACGCATTACAAGTTCTTCCACATGAAACATTGGAAACGAACCCCGCAAGGTTCTAATATATTTTAGTCATAGGATTAGCGGACCAGATGAATGCACTATCCGCATGTTTTGTTTTGGCTATTGATTTCGATACGCGTAAATTTACTTTCCGCCTTGGTCCGTGATGATTATGGATACGCAGGAAAAATTTGAGAAATTTTTGAGGGAATATTACTATCCTGAACTAGTCAAGAGTCTCAAGGAAGACAAAGCTGTGGTCGTGGAATTTCCTGACTTGGACAGGTACGACCCTATACTTGCCGACGAGCTGCTTGAAAGTCCGGAGCGTGTTATCAATGCATTTAACACGGCCGCCGCTTCCGTCGCCGGCGTTGACGAAAGGATCAACGTGCGCATCCGGAACCTGCCCGAAAGCAGAAATATTCGCATCAGGAATTTGCGCGCCTTTCATCTGAATCGGCTGTGGACGATAAACGCTACTATACGCGGGGCCAGCGAAGTGAAACCGCAGATTTACGAGGCCATATTTGAATGCCCCGACTGCAAGGCAAAAATAAATGTACCGCAGAGCGGTAAGATAGTCCAGAAACCTGCAGTGTGCGAGTGCGGGCGTCGCGGTGATTTCAACCTCATAGATAAGAAAATGTTTGATTTAAGATGGCTGAAGGCGCAGGAACCTTTTGAAGTTACAAGCGGCGAACAGCCCGGTGAGATAGGCCTAACGCTGAAAGAGGATCTTACAACGCCAAGGATGCAGAAAAAAACCGACCCCGGAAGCAATCTCGTAATAGTTGGCATAATAAAAGAAGTTCCGAAACACATCAAGGGCAAGCTGGGCACAAATATGGACATACTTCTGGAAGCTAATCACGTCGAGACAAGCCAAGTGGAATTCGAGGAGCTTGACATAACGCCTGAAGACGAAATGAAAATAAAAGAGCTGTCAGCAAACCCAAATATTTATGACCTGCTGCGCGCATCGATAGCGCCTGGTATATATGGCTTTGACGACATAAAGGACTCTGTAGTGATGCAACTTTTCGGCGGGCAGGTGCATGTGCTTCCGGATGGCAGTCGTGTCCGCGGAAATATTCATATTTTAATAACTGGCGACCCCGGGTGTCTTGTCGGAGATGAAAGGATAGTATTGGGGAATGGTTCGATAGTAAAAATGCAGGACATTGGAAAGGAACATCTGCAAAATATTAACGTCAGTATTTTGACAGGCGAAGGCGGGAAAAAAAGAGACCTCGCCACAGTTTTTCACTTTTATAAGAATCAGCCAGTAATGGAAGTGATTACTGAAAGCGGAAAGAGCATAAAGGGAACTTACAGCCACCCTCTGCTGTGTTTACGTAACAACGGAAAGGGCATATTAAGGGAATGGAAACGTCTTGATAAAATAAAAATAGGCGACAAATTGGCTGTTGTCACGAGCATACCATGTACAATTACAAAGGAAATAAAAACAGGTTTCAAGCCAGTCCAGAGGAAATATGGGCCGAAATTCAAAGGAAAGTTGCCAAAATACTGCGATGAGAATCTGGCTGCCTTTATGGGCTATGCTTTGGGCGATGGATGGGTGGATAAGTATGAAGTAGGATTTTTGGTGGCCGAAGGTGAGATAGATATATTGGATAAATTGCTCGATATGTCTGAAGCCTTATTTTCAATCCGGCCAAGCGCAAAAAAGCGATTAATTAAGCCTAGTTTACTTGGAGAGAGAATGATTAACCGGAAACAGGCACTGACGTATGCCTCTGTAAATTCAATGGACATAGCCGGCAACATGGGATTCATTAAAGCGAAACGCGTCCCTGATATTATTCTCAGATCGGGCAATAAGGTTGTAGCTTCATTTTTGAGATGGTTGTACGAGGCTGATGGCTGTGCATTTGACAAGGGCAGAGGCAGAAGGTCGGTAAGCCTCAAGTCGAGGAACAAAGAGCTATTGAGAGATGTCCAGATTTTATTGCTTCGTTTCGCCATTCATTCGCGGATAGTCGGAAATGAAAGCCTGATGATAAGGCGGGGCAAATCCATATTAAAATTTGCCAAACATATCGGATTTGTTTCAGAAAAGAAGCGTACAAAGATTGCCCAGCTTGCGAAATCTGCCAAAGAATTCGGACGCTTTAAGTCGCAAAGAAGCGAGCGCGTCGTCAAGATAATTAAACATGCGCCGGAAGATGTCTATGATATTGAAGTCCCAAAAACGCATAGATTTATTGCAAACGGCATAATATCACATAACACAGGAAAAACGCAGATGCTAAAACTGGTATCATCCATTGTCCCGCGCGGCCGTTACGTGTCAGGTACAGGAGCAAGTGGCGCTGGGTTAACGGCGACTGTAACTAAAAATGAGGCGCTCGGCACATGGATGCTTGAAGCGGGCGCGCTTATTTTATGCAACAAGGGTCTCATTGCAATCGACGAATTTGACAAGATGAACCGCGACGACCAGATTGCTATGCACGAAGCGACATCCGTCGAGACGGTAAGCATCGCAAAAGCCTCGATAGTCGCCACACTTCCCGCACAGACTGCCGTGCTCGCAGGCGCAAATCCAAAGCTTGGTAGATTCGATCCATACATGTCCATAGGCGAGCAGATACAGATTCCGGAGACGCTTTTGTCAAGATTCGATTTGAAATTCGCATTGCGCGACACGCCAAGCAGGATCGGCGACGAACAGCTTGCCGAGCACATAATTACTTCGCGCAAAAGACCCGATATCCTAACACCACCTATACCGCTCAATCTGCTTCGCAAGTACATAGCCTACGCCAAGCAGATAAAATCAATAGAATTGTCAGACGAGGCAGCAAACATGATCAAGAATTTCTATATAGACATGCGTAATCGCTATACAAGCGGTGACAGGCAACCTATCGCCATAACGCTGCGCCAATACGAGGCTCTATTAAGATTGGCCGAGGCGTCCGCGAAGGTGAGACTTGACACTGTTGTAGGAAAGCAGGACGCGGAAAGGGCGATAAAGCTTATGATGGCGTCCCTAATGCAGCTGGGATACGATGTTGAAACACAAACATTCGACGTCGATCGTCTGGAAGGCGGCGTAACATCAAGCAAGCGCAACAAGATGCTTCAGCTGCTAAAAATACTTGACGATCTGCAGAAAGAAACCAAGGAAGTAGCCGTCGACGATTTGAAAGCCGAGGCCGAGAATCAGGGAATAACAAACATCGACGAGATAATTGACAAGCTTCACAGGGAAGGCATGTTAATGTACCCGCGTCCCGGATTCCTGAGGAGAGTATTCTAACAAACGACATTCAAACGTAATGCACATTATCGACAGCTTCAGATTTAAATAAATACTAAGGAATTTTGAGAATAATAACCGAGACCGAAGGTCGAGTCAGCCCTTTCTTGGGGTGAGATCTAGACCTTCTTTCGGGAAAGAAGGGATCGATATGGAAAAGAAAAGACTGACAAGCGTGAAGACCAGGATAAAATCCATCGTGTCCGGAAAATACGTACCGCAGGACGGAGTCAATCCCAACTGCGTTCTAAGCCTAGGCGGCATGCGATTGGCGCGTGTAAGATTGATGGCGACGGTGGTTGACAAGTTTCTGGCCGAGAGTGGAAAGTTTGCGTCTGTGACGATAGACGACGGCACTGATACAATACGCGTCAAAGTATTCAATGCAGTTGCCATGTTCGACAATATTGCCGTAGGCAGCGACATAGACCTGATAGCACGTGTCAAGGAATACCAGGGCGAGATATATATTATGCCGGAAATAATAACGGTTGTCGATGATCCAAACTTCCAGCTGCTGAGAGAACTGGAATTAAGATCGCAGGAGAAAACTTTTGAGGGCAAGAGAAAGATTATACTTGAGCACCAGAAACAGACTGCAGATATAAGCGAGCTCGAGCGTCTTATGCACGAACGCTTCGGCATCCAGCCTGAAGAGGTCGAAGCAGTATTGCAGACGCAGGAAGAGCCGATTCCTGATAAGAAAGATGAGGTGCTAAAGCTGATAGAGAAGATGGATGAAGGCAGCGGCTGCGACTACTCAGAGCTTATAGGCGCGTCAGGTCTGCCAGAGGATGTCATAGATGTTATAGTAAATGAGCTTCTATCAGACGGCGTTTGCTTCGAGCCAAGACCCGGCAAAATTAAAAAATTATAGTTCTTTGGTTAAGCTTTCTTCGTAAGAAAGGTTACAAGATAAAGAAGTTGTAATCAAAACCCGAACGGTGAAATGTTCCTAAGGAAGAAGTACCAGAATAATGCCATGGCTGTGAAACCTATCGCGCCGAAGAGCAGCCTGTAGAATTTCTTGTCCATGCTGCCCCAGTCTTCTCTCACAGAGCCCGCAAAGACTTTCAGCACGCCCCTAATGGATTCAGATTTTGACATGATTATCAATTTGAATAACACTCAAAGAATATTAAAAGATAACCATAGATGGAACGTCCGTTCGTCTTCTATAAAGTAAGAAGTAGCAACGAAACTTTCCTTTGCTTACTTGTAGTCAAAAATTCCAAGGTCGAGGCAGATCTCCATTATGGACCAGCTCCATGTAACTGCTTCGAACGCTCTGATCAAATCACCTTTCTCAAGAAAATGCTTGGCATCGCTGATGTAAGCATCCACATTCTTCATCATGTCTTCCTTTGTATTGTCGACCAGAACAATCTCTTCCCTCTTTTCTTTGGCACGTGACAGCCATTTCTCCGTTTCTTCACGCAGTTCTTTTTCCAGTGTCATTCAAATTCTTCCCTTGGTTTACCTGTTTGACGTATTATATGTTGTATGACAAATACCGATACCTCTGAATGATGCGGCACCCATGTGGTTAGAACCTTATCTTGAAAAATTTTCTTGAACGTTATATGCTTGCCCGAACGCACCCTGACAAAGCCATTTGATTCTAATATTTGTATGACTCTATTTTGTTGCAGAGGACGAAGTCTTCCTGCCATGCAAAACACCCTCTGGCACATCTATCGGTATATTTGTTAAAGAAACAGACATTATGGACTCTATTTCTGGTTTGTGCGTATCAGGGTCCCTGAAATATTCGTTCATTAGGTCTTCCATATTTTCTTTGACTTCCTGTTGGGTCTTGCCTTGGGTTGCTATATCCAAAGTTGGACAGGATGCCACAAACCACTTACCCTCTTTTGCTATGAATATGGGGAGAGGAATTTTTACGCTTTTCATTTTATCACAATAATTCTATTAGAATGCATGTATTTGAAGTTCACTCATTGATAAATCCCCAGTGCTTCTTCTTCCTTGAAGTGCAGCCGTCCTGGAATTATTATTACCGCCGGCGTGCTCTCCAGATCGCTGTCGCCAGCCAGTTTTTCCATTGTGCCGTATTTTATTTTCTGGTTCCCGCCTAGCTGGCAGCATGCTACTATATTTGTATTCATGTCCAGCAGTTCGCCGGTTTCAATGAGAACTTCTATTCCGTCCTTGATAGTCATGTACCTTCCTTCCTCTTTGACGTCGAGCAGCACCAGTGTATGCAGCCCGGCCTTCCTGTTTTCTAAAATAACTTCGTACGGGCTGCTCGGCTTGAATGATTTTTCTATGAAAGTAAGTGTCGTCGTGCGCCCGAACTTGTATAGCTGCAGCCCCGTCTCGGCGACAGCTGTGTAGATGCTGGACGAATGGATAACCTGAGTTGAAACATTTTTCTGTTTCGCGTCTATCATTAGCTGCACGTGGGTAGTAGCGACAAGCGGATCGCCCGGCACGAGCAGGGCTATGTTATTGTTTTTTGCCTTGTCTGTAAGCATTTCGTCCTCGACGTCCGTCCGCTTTAGAATTTTTATTTTTTTCCCTGCCAGCTCTTCCAGTTTCTGCATATTGCCCAGCCATTTGTTAGTGTAGAACTCTGCATATATCTCATCGCATTTCTTCATGACATCTACAGCACGCAGCGAGAGGTCATTCTCATCCCACAACCCGAGGCCTATTAGATAGAGCACTAATATCCACTCCGTTTTCTTTCTTGTGATCTCTTTGAGAGATAGTAAGGTATCAACAGTATAGCGAGCAGTATCAACCCGTACATTGCAAGGTCACCAAGGCCCGCGAAGCCGGCTACCAGGTCGGAAAACTGTCCAGAGCTGCCTATGTAGTTGCCGCTGATCCATAGTATGAGCTTGACGCCTATGGCAAGTATTATCAGTGTTAGTATGAGATTCCTTACATTTTTTGCTGTCATTATTAGAATAAAGTAGTAAGGTTCTTAAAATCGTAATTTCTCTGTTTAAAAATTTTGATAGTTAAATTATGGCATGGAATACAATAGAAAAGAGCACGAAAACGATTCGTTTGAAAATACATTGGATTCTGATTTTGGCTTACAAGATTACGATAAGAAAAATCGTATAGCCAGCATAAACATTGGGAGCAGCATTTTTTCTACTCCGTGTATACACAAGGATTTGATCGTATTTGGGTGCAATGATACGTTTCTCTACGCACTTGACAAGAACGGAGAAAAGCAATGGAGTTTTAAGACTGGCGACATGGTATTTTCGTCACCTACTGCTCATGGCGAATCGTTTATAGTCGGTTCAAACGACGGTTTCATCTACAATATAGACCAGTCAGGCGAGTTGATATGGAAGTCAAACTTAGGGTCGAAAGTTTATGGAATTGCTACAATAGTGGATAATGTGGTATATATTGGCTCGCAGAACGGCATTTTCCGAGCCATATCCGTGGACGACGGGAAAGAACTTTGGCAAGTGAATATAGGCAACGAGTTTTGGTTTTCATCAGCCGTTGTTAACGATTCTATAATAGTTGGTAATTACAACGGATGCGTATATTGTATTTCTAAAGACGGAAAAATTTTATGGAAATCCCAGATGGGTAATTATACAGTTTCTGGTCCAGTTGTTATAGACAAGAATAACAACGAAGTAAGCAGTTTCACTAAACGCTCATTCGAAAAATTCCCGAAAGCTCAAGGTTGTAAAGTTATAATTGGAGCCGGTGACGGTTTTGTTAGATGCCTTGATACTGATAGCGGTGAGTTGATTTGGAAGACATTTACAAATTGGATTGGCGGGTCTGCCTCATTTTATCACGACAAGAAAGTTTTTGTCGGCGCGTATGATGGAAACCTGTATTCGATCGACCTATCTGGCAGAGTAAAATGGAAATTTCAGACAGGGAACAAGATAGTCTCAAGCCCGCTGGTTTCAGATAATATCGTATTTGTTGGTTCGTCTGATAACAACCTTTATGCGCTCAATTCTCGGAACGGGGAGCTCATATGGAGATTTCTTACGGATAATGAAGTAATTTCGTCACCTGTAGCTGCAGATGGTGTTATATACATTGGTTCTTGGGATGGGCATCTTTATGCTTTATCAATCAAGGACAAAAGCGTCTTATGGAAATTTGCCACATCTATTTCTTATCCGTCGTTTATCACAAGGCCCCATACAGAAGACGTAAAGGCTCCGGCGCACAGACCTGTAGAGTTCAAACTTACCTCTACACTAAGGGGCTATATGATAGAAGGCTCAATAAACGAAATGGGCGAAAGAACAAGTGCCTTCTATGGGTCTCGCGGGCCAGCATACAAAGGAAATGATGTTTACAGGTCAAAACGCGACAAATATTAGTCGTCAAGTATGGATTTCTCATAACCCTTCGAAAGGACTAGCCTGATCCTCTTTGCAGTTTTCGGCCCTACGCCCTCAAGCTTTTGTAGTTCATCTATCGTAGCAGTGAATACATTCTGCGGCGAGCCGAAATGCTTCAGCAGCTTCCTTGCGGTTTGCGCGTTTATCTGCGGCAATCCAGCTATAAGTATTTCCTGTCGTTGATTCATCGAGCGGGCTTTCTTTTTGCCTCTGACTGAAATAGATTTTCTCCTGTCCAGCTGCTCCCGCTTCGCTATCGCGAGAAGCATCTCCGCAGTTTCTAAATTGTTCTCCGTCTTTATTATCGGCACGCCATAGTCAAGGCTCACGGATGCAAGCGCGCCGCGTATGGCATTGGGATGTATCTTGCGCTCTCCGTTGAAAAGTCCGTTCCCTTCTAGTATAAGCAGCGGCGAATGAAAATTATTTTTTAATTCCTCTAATTGTCTGAACAGGCGTCCGTCGATTATGCTTGAAATAAAATCGTTTGAAGTTTTCCTCTCGACACATACCTTTTTGCTTAGAAGGTAGTCACCGACTAGAAGATGCTTCTCGCGCAGGTCGCATCTGTTTTTTAGTATCTCAAGTATGCGGCTGTTCGCCTCACGCTTGTCAGCGTATATTATAACGGATTTTTCTGAATTGTTTTTTTCTGTCATTTGAATTCCCCGAGAGATTTTTGTTTTTCGTCAAAGCCTCGCTGCATCTGGTATAGCGTGTTCTTCATTTGCTTCTCCTTATTATGCGCGGACCAATGATACGCTTCGTCTCTTGTGCCCTTTGTCATGAGAACTATAACTTTGCCTTCTTTTGTCCTTGCAGTGCGCCCGGATCGCTGTATCTTTCTCACAGCGGAGGGCGTCGGCTCGTAGAATATTACGACGTTCGTTTCCACCACGTCTAAACCCTCTTCAGCAACCTGACTTGCGCATAGTATGTTGTAGAATCCCATCTTGAACTCATTGAGTATTTGTATTTGCTCCTTTTGTGAGAGACCTTTGCCTTTTTTCTTTGCCTGTCCGATGAATTCAATAGGCGCAGCGCCCTTTATCTCCCCGAGCACTTCATGTATCTTCGATATAGTGTCGCGAAACTGCGCAAATACTATTATGCGCGCATCCTTGTTTTTCATTTCCTCTTCGATTATTGTTTTTAATTTCTCGAGCTTCGGATGTTCCTCGCCCTCGTCGATAAGCTCTTCTGTCAGCCTCATCGCATTCTTGAAATTTTCCTCGTTCAGAAGCCTTGTCGTCGCTTTTGTTGTTTCCACAGAAAGTTTCTTGAAGTAGCTCTGAAGCGCATGCAGGCATTGCGTCTCCAGCAGCAGCATTGCATGATCGACCTTTATTATTTCCGCTATAAGTGACATCGCACCGTATGCGTAGCCCGTTTTTTTCTTTGCTAATTGCTCTTGCAACCTAAGGAGTTGCGTCTTGTTGATATGGATTGAATTTATCACGTGCCAGCCCATCAGCTTCTTTATGCGCGCGTTTTTTATGCTGCTTAGATATGCATGGATAGAACGAAACGGTATGGGCATCTCTACCGTAATCCACTCGTTCTTAACAGCCTGCACGTACGGCTTTACATCCTCATCCTCGCGCGTTTTTATTTCGACGTTGTTTATGAACAGACGGTCGCGGACTTCGTTTATCTTGTAGCGCTGGCCTCCCGGACTGGCTGTAAGCGCAAGTATTAACGGGTCTTTGGACCTGTTCATGTAGACTTTTGCTATGTACACGTATGAGTACTGGCCTATGCATCTGTGGGCCTCGTCAAAGATTACCAGCGAGAAGTCTGAAAGATCTATTATATCAGACTTTATGTCATTGCGGACAGTGTTATGACTTACAAGAAAATTGCCTATAAAGTTATGAGAATTTTCAACTGTTAAATCGTAGACCCAAGTTTTAGAATGTATTTTTTTTATTGATTTTATTCTAACCCACCTTATTGGTAAGGATAGAAGATTCTCGATTTCTCTTGCCTTACTTGAATTCATTTTAATTAAAAGATTTGACAAAGACGAGGTTGACAGGTATTTGTGGTGATATGCCATAAGAATTTCGTTAGAAGGCGCGCCGCCAAATTTCCTGTGATCTAAATAAGCTTCTTGCAACGCTGTTTGAATGGGTACTATATCCTTAGAACGGGTACCGTGCCTCTTAATTAATGATAGACCCTCGACTGCCTTTTTAATTTTCCTATAGTCAGGTTCGCATAATTCAATAAATCTATTGATCTGAGCTTCCCCTGAAATTACAACATTATAGATATGGTGAGTTTTGTATTTTTTGGCTCTAATCACTGTCTCTGACCTGCCGCTTTTATGTAAATATGAAACCATACCCAATCTCAGCAGTAACCACCTGACATCTTCTGCAAAATCTTTACTTATGGTAGAAACAACGTTTATTGAGTGCTTGGATGCACTTCCATCTGTATCAAATAAGCTTCCTATAAACTTGAGTATATGACATTCGGGCAATCCAAAAATATAGTTAGGCACTCTTATTATGCCTGCTTTTTTCCCAAAAGGGACGCCCAACGCGTTCATCACATGAGCCATTGCCGTGGAGTAATAAACAAGACCTTTTCTAGAGTCTAGTTTTGGTATTATTCCAAATGTTTCTATTACGTACTGTCTAAATTTTTCAAGTACATCTTTGTCTGCAATTGCTGAAAAAACTACCTCATTGCCCTTGCTTTTTGTGTCACCTATATGCCCGTCGCCTAACATCGCCCCAATCAAATAGCACATCTCGGGACTTATGAATTTGCTAACAATTATGGGAGTACTTCTCCCTGTTTTATTAGTGATTTTTATTTTACCCGGATATTCAACCTCGCACATATCCAAAAGCTCAAAAAATACGCCAATATCGATATCGTTGTGGTAGAACCTGCTTATTTTACCCCTTTTTACACCTAATTTTTTATGCTTTTCAAGGAGCGAATGGGTAAATTTTTTGTCTGAAATCTTCAAAGGACTATTTCGTATAAGTGAATAAATATCTATAATTTTTTCAGCCATGTGTATTTTTTTTGGCATTGCTACCCACGTATTTGTATCAAGGTCTTCTACCATTTTCCACTCTATTTTTCCTGATGTATTGATTGTAAGTAGCGGATGTTCTGGTGTACATTTTATACAGTTATTTAGTTCTGTCTTGATTTCGTATAGTGTATTAGCTGGTAATTTCCATACATGCGATATTTTGACATCCGATATTTTATTATTTTCTAAGCCTGTTGTGTGCTCGTCTACGTCTGCACAAAAACCTGTTTTATTACCATATTTACATTCTTTTAACTCAAACGATTCAACAAATTCCTGAATCTTTACTATTCCCCTGTCTTTTACAAAAATATTCGTATCACCGGTCACGCATTGCGGAGTTGCAAAAATTATATCGTTTTCCTTGTAGATCTTGAATCTCTCTTCTGCTTTGGTCTCGCCAGTTATCACGGCCAGCTCAACGCCTAGTTTGAGAAAACGCTCGAAGTTCATTTTGTGCTGGTTTACGAGTGGCCTGGTTGGCGCAAGAAAGAGCACTTTCCCCTTCATGTTCTTGCTGAGGCGCTCGGCGGCAACCAGCGCGGCAACACTTGTTTTTCCGAGGCCCGTAGGGAGCACACATAACGTGTTTGCGGTGAGTGCCGTCTTTACAACACTCTCCTGGTAAGCGCGGTTTTCTATCGTGTTGGGGTTTATCCATGGGTGTGAAACAAACTGCATGACAATAAAATGGCATGGAAAGTTAAAAAGTGAAGGGATGACTAGCGAAGTGCTGCCAGTACGCGTTTTTGGTATTCTTCACTCGGTTCGTCCATTTTAGAGAGGTTGGAAATAAGGAAGGCCATGCCTCTTTCCCCGTATTGGTCTATTATTGGCTTCACCATGTGCCATTGGCCTGACCTGAATGGCTCGAAGCCGTCAAATTTCGTCATCCGCCTCTCAAAGTATTCTGCAACTCCCTCTTCTACCCTCTGCGCATGGAATTTTTCTGAATCCGTGCGAGGCTGCGCGATTCCATTTTTCATTCTCAATTGCCTTAGATAAAAATGTCCCATTTCGTGATAAATAGTCTCATCTGCGCCGTCAGCTTTCGGTTTAAGCAATCTTGTTATGATGCACTCGGGAGTATTGCGCGGAGAAACCGTATCGTTGACATCTATCCATAATGTATTAGTTTCCCCGTCATAGTAAGTCCCTGGGATATCCCTTTTTGAAAAATATTGTATATTAGGTTCTCCGTTGAATTTTATCCCGAGTTCTTTTTCCTGCTGTGCCATGAGACCGTGTTTATTCGCCGCCACGTATTCAACAAGAGGGCGGTTGTTTCTTACTCTGTGCCCTACATATTCTGAGTACGACAAACCGGCTACAGCCGTTATCCAGATAATCGCAGTTGACAGGCGCCTTGGTAACATATTCAGACTATAAAGAAAATATATTTATAGTTGACCCAGAAAAGAATCTGGACATGTTCTGGGTCAACTTATAGCGCTCAAGTAAGTGTAATATCCGAATTGTTTACTTGGAGCGCTATAAGGACGATTAGATTGAGGGTTTACTATATATCTGGGCGGCGACAAATTAACTTCATGCCCATAGAGATGGAAGTTCTCAAGAAAATAAAGCCCTCCCACGAAGAGACGGAGAAGGCTAAGAAATTTATCAACCAGCTCACGACCGTTGCCAAGACCGTTTCGGGCCTTGACACAGTGATAGTCGGCTCGATCGGCAAGTTTACGTGGCTATCAGGCGACCATGACATTGATATATTCATGCTTTTTGATTCGACCGTTCCAAGGGAGGAACTCGAGCGTCTCGGTTTGGAATACGGCAAGCGCATATCCCAGGAGCTTGGAGGACGCTTCGCAGTGAAATATGCCGAGCATCCTTACACCAGCGCCGTCATACGCGGATATGACGTCGATATAGTGCCGTGCTACCGTATAAGATATGGAGAAAAAATAAAATCGGCAGTTGACAGGAGCCCTTTGCACCTTCAGTACGTTCTTGACCACATAAAGCCCGCTATGGTCGACCAGGTGCGGCTGCTCAAGCAGTTTTGCAAAGGGATAGGAGTATACGGCAGCGACGCTAAGAATCAGGGCTTCTCAGGCTACATATGCGAGCTGCTTGTCCTGCAGTATGGCAGCTTTGAAAACGTGATTGCCGCAGCTAGCGCATGGAAGCCGCCTTTTACCATGAATATTGAAAAACATCTCGGCGTCAATCTCAACCAGTTCAGGGACCATCCGCTTGTGATAATCGACCCTGTAGATGCTGGCAGGAACGTCGCAGCAGTTGTCAACAGTGAGAATTTCATAAAGTTCGTGACGTTCGCCAAATCATACAGTCAAAAACCGTCCATTAGTTTCTTTTTCGCACCGAAGAAGGAAGCGCTAACGGCGAAAGAACTTTCCGACCTGCTTGCGCGCGAAACTAAATTCCTGGCGTTGTCGATGAAGCGGCCCGACGTCATTGATGATGTATTGTATCCGCAGCTGCGTCGTATGTCCGCTAGACTCACTCACCTGCTCGAGCACCACGAATTTCACGTCGTCAGGGCATTCGATCATGTAGGCAAGGATATATTTTTGCTGTTCGAGCTCGAAGTTTGGTCGCTTCCTGCAATAAAGAAAATGGTAGGCCCGCCTGTTTTCTCCGAAAAGCATACGAGTGAGTTTTTGGCAAAGTATACAAAGAACCCTGTGTATGCTTTTGACAATAAATGGATTGCTGAAGTCGCAAGAAAGCACAAGACGGCCGTGTCGCTATTGGGAAGCTTCCTCAAGGACAAGCCCGAAGCGCTCGTAGAGAAAGGCATACCGAAATATCTTATACCTGTAATGCCAAAGTCAAAATTGCTGGAACACCATGAATTCTGGTCGCTTGTAAAGAAGGATGCAGCATTGTCGGCCTACATAAAGGAAAAGTATTTCTTGAATTATGCTAGAGAATTTGGGAAATAAAAACTAGCAGTTACGCGACACGCTTTTCACTATAGTACTCTATATTTACCCGATTTCTGATATCGCCCCCTATTGTAAAAAATCTAGAATCGAGTAGGGCATTTTGTCTTACTAGTTCATAATCAATATTTCCGGTCCATATACGATCCAAAGCAGCAAAACTCAAAGTATTCTTGAACCTTCCACTTGCTATGTCTTCAGCAGAAAGCGGGAGCATAATCTGGTACATACCGATAAGTAATCAAGTAATGTATAAAAAAGAAAATAAGGAAGAACTAGTTGTTTTCTGATGGCTCTCTGTGGACGCGCGCTGTCGCCGGTGTCAATACCAGCCAGTCTTCGCCCATGCCCGCTATGTCGCCGTTTATTGCCAGGCACGTTTTTCTTAGCTTGTCCACGGATCTCTTTAGCTCTTCCATGTCCTTTGCCTTCAGGTCCTTTATCTTTACTATCAGGACATTGCCTTCCCGCACCTTTCTCTGGAGCCTGTCAGCGTCTGCGTAATTGTCTAGCCTCTCGACTTCGACCATTAGTTTTCTTTCTTCTGCCTGCTCTTCCGTGTCAAGTTCTACGTATTCCTCGCCCCCGCCGCGCAGTTTCCCTACAAAATCTTTCATAGCCATGTTGTCCACCTCTATTTTAAATATCCTCTAGCTGCTTTTTGCCTTCGCCTACTATATAAATTTTTGTATACCTGAATGGAAAAACTCTTCCAAATGGATAAATTACGTAAGAATCACGGTGGTAATTATACTACAGCTTCCGAAAGTGTTATAAGGATTGCAGAAATCAATTGACGATGCCAGATCCAAACAGAGACAATTACAGTGCCTTTGAGAATGAAAGGAAAGAACTTCTTAGAGATTATCGTGGACAGTACGCTGCATATCATAATGGTACACGTCTATGTGTGGATCCCAGCGAAGAAGTGGCATATCAAGAAGCCCGCAGTCAAGTACCAATTGGTGCTATATTAGCACAACATATTATTCCAAAGAACGAAGAGCCCGTATTTAGACTAGGACGCCCAATTGAGCAGAAAACGGTTAAGCATTGATAATTAACTAAGCCTTCTCCTTTGCTTGTTCGTTCATTACTTCCAGCATCGAGACCACGTTCCATATCTGGGTGCGTGTGTAGGTCGGGATGTTGGAGTCGTTCGCAACCTCGTCGAGTGTAGAAATAACCGAGTTTATGCGGACTGCTATATCCTGCTTGCTGTTCAGGCTGTTCTTGGCGTCCGTGATAAGCGTCCTTATGTTCCTCGGCACGGTACGGTCGTCGTTTATTTCATCCAGTAGCCTGTTTATTGTTTCTATGTCCATATGTATCATCTGCATGACGTAACATCCTTGTGTAGTTTAAGATATAAAGAGAATCAACGATATTTTTGATTCTCTTTATACGGGAATAACGCAAATTATAGTGAACCCACAAAAGAATCCCGACATGTATTGTGGGTTCACTTATACATGTAGAATCGAAGATTCTACTGTACAGATGAAGCGAAGCCTCATCATGTAGCGCTCAAGTAAGTATAATATCCAGAATATTTACTTGGAGCGCTATATATCCCAATAATGGCGTTATTACCAAGTATAAGCATAACCTAGTCAAGGTTTGTTCGATTAGTAGCATCTATAGCCCCAGTAATCGGCATACCAGAACTTCCTTTTGGTTGATTACCCGCCCTGTCCGGCTGGCATCATGCCCTGTATCTTTTCCTGGTTGTCCTTCACCTTTTCCTTGAGCTTCTTTTCCTGCCCTTCGATCGTCTTGATCTTTATCTCTATTTCCTCTTTCTCTTCATCCAGCTTGCCCTTTATGTCGGCCTTGGGCGTTTTTACCAATATCGGGCCGACAGTTCTGTAAATATCATCTTCGGAGCTCTCTATGTGCTCAAGTGCCTTCTCTATCTCCCTGCTCTGCATCATCAGTGCCTGCTTTTGCATCATCAACGCCTGCAGCTGTTGGTTCTGGACCTGCAGATGCCCTATCATGTTCTCAAGTTCTGTCATGAATATCAACCTACATATACGGTGTTCATACGCGAATTAGGATACGCATTAACAACAGCAAACATGTATAATGGAACAAGACTATTGTCTTTGTCAGGTACGTATGCACCTAATTCCTTAGTGCCGGCAACTATTGCTGTACCCGGCCCTAGTTCCCGTCTCGAAGCATCAAGAATGCCAGACTTTTTGATTAATCTTCTGTCGGCTATTCTGTGAACGAATTCAGGCATCCACATCATAATCACCTTGCGATTACGCGCTTCCTGAACGGCTGGCGCGTCTTGGCTATTATTCTGAAGCCGCAGAACGGGCATCTTACACGTTCTTCCATCTGGAACTCTTTTCGACATTTCAAACAAACGTACATATTCAATACCCCTTATTCAGTATCATTTCCTTTGACAAGTCTTAAACCCGACCTTTTTTCACAATACCTTAGGCATACCGCATGATAAATGCCCGCTACAAGCGAACCGAGCGAATATGGCTCAGCCACAAGCTTGTCCAGCGCAGCTAGGTGACGGTTTCCCGTCCCGACATATGCCACATGCATATTCCCGAATTCAGCCCTTATGTCTTTCATTATTACCTGTCGATCTCCTATAATCATTACCAACTCGTTCTCTATTCTGTGCCGGCAAAGCCAGACCGATTGAGCCTACGGCAGCACCCATAGCAACTTCGGCAAATGACAAGTAAAGTATGGTATCGGTCGGATAATTTTTACCTTCCATATATGATATACCACCTATTGCGCCCAAGATCATCAAACCGCCGGTTATCATGAGACCCTTTCTTAATGACATCTTATCAACTCTTGAACTCAAATGCACCAGAAGCGTACTTCGTCTTGCATTTTGTGCACGACCAGACGCCATTTGCAGAGCGCTTTATAGAGACGCGCGAGCACGAAGGACACTTGTACTTTTTCTTGGCCTTTTTCTGGACTTCCCTCATCTTTACGCGAAGTTTCTTGCCGTATCCTACTACCATAATTATCACTCTATACTTAATGGTAAGGTTTAAAAATGACATCACCTTTTAAAATTTCTATTCATTCGTACTGTTATGGTTCCGGCATATACCTTTATTTCATATGAGCGGCTTCAAGAGCACATTGGAAGGCAAGGCAGAATGTTACGCAGGCTTCCCACAGGGCGCCTACTCGTAGATAAAGGTAAAATTGTGCAGGAAAACACTCACGATCCAAACGACAGAAATATTACGTTAGGAAAGGTATTCATGCTATTGTCGGAAGATGAATATTACAGTGGAATTGTTATTCAACCAGCTGACAGAGTTTACGTTAAAAATTTACCTCAACCTTATAGTTTCTAAGTTCCGAGGCGCTACCGACTCTATTCTGAAAAGTCGGTGTATTGTACGGGCGAAATCTACAGCAGCCTTCGCATCCCCGTGGTTCACTATTATCTTCCTTGGTTTGTTCTTGAAATGCTGCAGATAGTCAAGTATCTGATGCTGGTCGCTGTGGCCTCCCAGACCTGAGACAGTGGCTACTTCCATATTCATTTCCAGCATCTTTCCGTTGTCCAGTTGTATCTCCTTCCATCCTTTTTGTATGCGCTTTCCTAACGTGCCCTCGGCTTGGTAACCAACGAAAAGCAGCATATTGTTCGGATTTTTCGACATGACCTGCAAGTACTCTATTGCCGGCCCGCCCATCAGCATGCCGGATGTGGATATTATCACCGCGGGCTCGTTGCTGTTCAATACAAGTTCACGTTCTTTTTGCGAGCCTATTCCATGTAGACGTGGGTCGATAAACGGGTTCTTGCCCTTGTGAAGTATCAATGACTGGATATATCTTGACATGTATTCGGGGTAGGCAGTGTGTATTGCCGTCGTGTCCCATATCATGCCGTCGAGGTATATAGGCACCTGCAAATCAGATTCAGCAAGTATTGTTATTATATCCTGGCTGCGTCCTACTGCGAAGCACGGTATGAGAACGCGCCCGCCTCTTTCAAGTGCCCTTTTGATATGATTCATCAAATTATCCGTTCCGTCCTTGTACGGCGGCTTCTTGCTGTCATCCCCGCCGTACGTGGATTCGATTATTATAGCCTCAGCCCTTGCGTAGTCCGTGAATGCCTTTTCAAACAATTTTGTATTTTCATACTTGATATCGCCCGAGTAGAGCAGGTTGTATAAACCGTCACCTATGTGCACGTGTACGCTTGCCGACCCAAGAAGGTGGCCGGCATTCTGCAGTGTAAGGCGCATATCCGGCGCTATGTCCGTGACCTCGCCATACTCTAGTGTCACGCAGTGCCTTATTGCCTCTTCAATTCCCTTGGAGCTGTAGAAGGCTTTCCTGTTTTCGCGCTGGCATATTTGTATGTAGTCAAGTTGCATGAGCGCCGCTATGTCGCGGGTTGGTCGGGTGCAATATAGTGGACCGCGGAATCCGTATTCGTATAGGTACGGAATCATGCCGCAGTTGTGAACCATGACGCCTTCGGCTGCGAAGTTTCTGTTTGGCAGAACTTCTATGTCTATAAGCTCTTCGTAAGGATTTTCCAGTGTTTCTATGTCAGAAATTTGCTCCCATACAGCAGATAGAGACAGGATTCTTCTTATTTTCTCTATATTCTGTTCTGTAAGAGATATTGTATTTTCAAGTTTTTCACGAAGTAATTTAGACAACAATACCCCTGTTTGATCTCTATAGCCTGATTCTCTGTATTGTAGAACGTGCAACGGAAAGCCTGTTTCCTCTGCTAACGATGACAAAGGAATGCTCAGCGATTGCCTTATGGATTTTAGATCACTGTCAAATGCATTTTCTAGAGTTTTTAATTCAGATACACGAGATTCTAACATTTCCAGCAGATTAGAGGCGGTTCTTTTCGTGCAATGGCTTGTATCATCTCTATTTAACCAGTCATAAAGTGAGAGATGTTTTCTAAAGTTGGGGCTATTATGAACCCTGCCGAACATTCTTGCCCCATTTATTATGTTTTTAAGATTGCCGGCTGTGATTGGAACTATTTCCTTTTCTAGAGAACTTTCTTTATTCGTTAGTATACACATTTTTTCCTTCTTAGCTGTGCTGTTGAATCCTATTTTTCCAGCAAATCTGCGTATACCGCTTAGGGAAGATATATGAATGGTGTAATTTTTGCGATCTAGAGTGCACTGTATCCCTGCACCTATCATTAACTGATTGGTTTGTTTTAGAAGAATTTCGCTGAGTGTCGTAACCCTTATCTTGGTTTTTTTCGGGCTTACAGAACCTTCCGCGTCCATGAGCCCGCGTAAATAGGCAGATTTTATATTTTGTCCCGATTCTAGGATTTTTTGCGGAATTTGCCTTTTTTTTGTTTTTGTAAGAATTAGCGGAAAATTGACTTCCAAGAAACGCACTATCTTGGCGTTATTAATTTCCAATACCCACGCATTTTTTGTTTTGTCAGAGTGGTGATTTATAATAGCCTTATAATTGAAAACTTGCATGATTAACTCTTTATAAAATTCTAACAGGCTTTTGTCTGCGTCAGTTATTCTTATAGAACTTTCTGAACGATAGTGCCCGTCACCTTGCATATAACCAATTAATGAGGTCAGGTTTTCATTTATTTTATTGGGAAGGATTACGGTATCTTTGCGTCTCTGATCATAGCTTACATCGGTGTTTAACTCGATATTTTGCTCCGGTTCATCTGTGTTTATGTTGACAGGCAATAATTCACCTTTTTCAAGGTCCTGCGCCTCTGTCTCGACAATTTCGAGGTTTTTGACCGTGAAAAATCTATGATTTGGTGACGCCTCTATGATTCTAAAGGGTGTTTTTATCTTCTTGATTGTCTTGTGACCCGTTGTTGACGTTTTGCCGCTGCATGTACCAGTTTCCCATTGTCCGGTCTGAAAATTCATTGAAAGGACTTCATCACCCACGTTCATTTCAGAAATCGGTTTTCTGCTGCCGTCGGCCATGGTTACAGGCGTTTGTGGAGGCAGGCAGTGATCCATGTGTGCGTGAGAAAGTATTACAGCGTCAAGTGTCTGGATGTTGAATTCAGCCACGTCCAGATAAGGGTACGGTTTTGCAGCCGACAAACTGACGGCCATTCCGCAGTCAAGCATGACACGCGTCTGTGGCGTCTGAAGAAGCATGCACGATCTGCCCACTTCGCGCCATGAGCCCAATCCAGTAATACGTATCCATTCAACCTCTTTGCCTTCCGAGTAGATTTTTTCGCCTACCTTGTTGAGGAATTTCTTCCTGTAGCCTGCGTCCTTGTGCAGCATTTTTCGTATAGATTTTATCAGTTCCGAATCTATCACGGGCGCCCTCTTGATGTCCGGCGTCCAGAACGTCTTCTGTTTTATCGACAAAAGCGTCTCGCCATTCTTGCCTATGACCAGCCCCGGCTTTTCTGCGTGTATCACAACTTTGGCGAATTCCGGCTCGAAATAGATGTCCTTGACTACCGCCTCCGGCGGTATGAGCTTCTTTATTATTTCTATTGTCTTCTCCTCATCCAGTGCTATTGATCTATCCGCCCGCACCTGTATGCGCTTCTTGACCTTGTTGACTATCTTCCTTATCAGGTCCGAGGAGTCGTTGAAGAATTCCTTGTTTTTCGTATATAATATTATCTCGCTGCCCTCGTAGCTTATGTCAGTTATTTGCGCGGTTTTTGGCAGCTCTTCCTGTATTGTATCTATTATCATCTAAACACCAGAACTAGTTCCATTTTTATCATCTGTTTGAGCATGACCAAGAGTCAGACATGGTCTTGGTAATATTTTCTTTATCCTTAATGTCAGTCCGAATTTAGTTATAGTTAACCAAGTAAAGAATCCGTATATTATAACTTGGTTTACTATGCTCAGAAAGCAAAGCTTTCTGGCATGCCGAAGAACTTTGTTCTTCGAGCATATGTGACCAACTTGTGTTATACAAGAAAGAACAGAGTTCTTTCTGTACAACAAGAGCTTTGCTCTTGTTTGTATGCCAAATATTAAGTTGGTCAGCTATAGAAATCATGTACTTACTTTAGCAGTTCGTTTACCTTGTCTTCCTTTACCTGTTCTATGCCGTTCTTGTCTATCACTAGTATGTTTATCTTCTTGCCGCCCGAGAAAATATCTCTTTCCCTTGCCGATCGTATCGCACGCACGGCAAGCCTTATTCCCTCGTCCCTTGTCATTCCATCCTTGTACCCATCTTCCAGCACGCCGTAAGCTATAGGCGAGCCGCTTCCTGTTGAAGTGAATTTGTCCTCTTCTGCGCCGCCTGCCGGGTCAATGCTGTATACGTGCATGCCGTCTCTGTCAACGCCCGCAAGTATTGGCATGAACATGTAAGGGTACCATCTCGACTGTGACAATACGTTTGAAAGAAGCGTTGCGATTGCCTTTACTGTTATTTCCGCGTTTCTTGTGAGCTTGTAAATATTGATCTCTGCGCGTAGTATCCTTATCAGCGCCTGCGCGTCGCCGACGCCGCCCGATATTGTCAATGCCACTTTATCGTCTATCTGGTGGATTTTCTGGACTTCCTTTCCTGCAATTAACCAGCCCATAGTAGACTTGCTCTCTGCACCAAGTATTACGCAGTCCTTGCACAATAGACCGACGGTTGTCGTGCCTGTCTTCATTTTCTGTGGAGTTTCCATGTCCATAATTATCACGTTGAATTAGTAAGAAACCGTTACTAAACATATTGCCGTGAAGTATTTAAGGCTTTTTCTTTGAGAAAGAAAAATCCTTAAGGGAAAAAGAAACCTATTATTAAGGTGGTTCACTGTCGTTCACAAAGAAAATACAATACCCGCCCTATGCATCCCCTGCTTACGTACCTAAAATTATATATCCCGCCCCTGCACATATTCGAGCATGCACAAGAAATGTCCCTACCTGTCCACGCACTTGGAGTGCTTCGCAGGCAGCTTTGGCACCATAAAATGCCTGCACCACGACTTCCACAGCACCTGCGAGTTCAAGCACGCGGCTGACAACAAGGGCAAGGAGCAGCTAGTGCAGATCAATTTCTAAAATTAACTTTTATTAAAACCGCCTTGTTTTTCCCATAGTTCAACTACGGCAAGCGAATCATTCTCAAATTCCGAGGCGAAAACTAATTTCATCTGTCTATTATTTTTCTTATTTAGTGATTGATTATTTGCATCGCCTTCGTAATAGCCCTTCGAAATCATTTGAGGTGTCTTTTTGCAAGCGTATACAATTCTTGATATTCCAGACCAGTAGGCCACAGAGAAACACATGACGCAGCACTCAAGCGACTCGTACATTGTCGCTCCTTCAAGATTTGTAGTTTTGAGTTCTTTACATGCTTCTCTTATTGCAGAAGTTTCCGCGTGTCCAGAAGGGTCATGATTTTTAGAACCAATACTAATGCCTTTTGAAATAACCCTCCCATCCTTGACAATTATCGCCCCGGCCGGAAATCCGCCTTCTTTGACCGATTTTATGGCTTGTTCAATTGCTATCTGCATATATTTTCTATCTTCAACATTCATTAGTTTCCCAACCAATTATCGAAATTTGATCAATAAGCTCGCGCGATATACACGACATGCTTTGCATCCTTACCGCAATGGATACAATGCGAGAATGGTCTCTCCTGCTGGCCGTACAGCGTGCCGCGGATTTCATTACCACCTGTTTCCGCCTTTATACTCTGCTCGCATTCACCCGCGCCACACCAGTTCGCTCGCGAGAAGCCTTTTGCTTTCTTCAGCGCTTCCATGCTTGTCACGTCTTTTATATTTTCCAGCAGGAATTTCTTCGACTTAGTCATTAATTCCATCTGCACGTCGTCTAGCAGCCCCTTGACCTCTACTATGTTAGTCATCTTCAGCTTCGATTTTATTCCCAGCCTCGACACGGCAGTGACCTCGTTGCTCTCAACATCCTTTGGCCCGATCTCTACCCTGAGTGGGACTCCCTGTAATTCCCATTCGTTGAATTTGAAACCGGCCGAGTGATCTCTGTCATCTATATGCACGCGTATTCCTTCATGTTTCAGCAGTTCTTTGACTTCCTTGACCCTCTTGTTTACAACGTCCTCTTTGCCCTTGAATAGTATCGGTATTATCACTGCTTGATACGGAGCGAGCGCAGGCGGTATTACGGCGCCCTTGTTGTCTCCGTGATGAGCTATGAGTATTCCTATCTGTCTTATCGATGTCCCCCAAGATGTCTGCCAGCCATATTGCTCCTTGCCTTCTATGTCGAGGAATTTTATACCAAACGGTTTTGAAAAGTGTTGCCCCAGAAGGTGGCTTCCTGGTCCCTGCGACACTTTGAGATCTTTCAAAAGCGTATCAAAAACTATTGAGTAATCCGCCCCTGCGAACGTATCGCTTTTAGGGCGAACGAGTATGAGTGGTTCTATAGCAAGCATATTGTACATTTCCCTGTATACAGAAACCGCGACTTTCAGCCAGTCCTCGGCGTCTTTCTTTGTTGTGTGCACCGTGTGCCCTTCCTGCCATAGAAATTCTCTCGGCCTTATCAGAGGTTTGGTTCCCTTTGTATCAAATCTTATGACATTGTTCCACTGATTGATCTTTAGCGGGAGGTCCTTGTACGATCGTATCCAAAGCGCGTACATGTAATACATTATTGTCTCGGAAGTAGGCCTGACATATAATTTTTCCTCTAATTTTTCTCCGCCAGCTTCCGTTACTGTGAACGCCTCGGCCTTGAACTCCGAAAAATGCTCTTCCTCCCGTCTGATGAGGCTTTCTGGTATGAACATTGGAAAATATGCATTCTTCACGCCGTTCTTTTTCAGGTTGGAATCTACTTGGTTCTGTATAATTTCCCAGATCGCATAGCTCCACGGTAGTATTACGTCAAAACCCTTAATCGGGCTGCGCTGGTCTACAAAGTTGCCCTTGCGCACGACTTCTAGGTACCACTTGCTGAAATCCTCTTCCTGCTTTATTGTCATCCCTAGTTCTTCGCTCATATAATCCTACCAGATAATTGAATTTAATCTTTTTATCCGAAGGTGATTAGTAATAATATGCCAAAAAAGAGCAACAAACGACTTCTCATCGCAGAGGAAGAAGTTGTGCTGTCAAAGGAACGCACCATTCTGTCGTTCATGAGAACCGCAATGGCACTGATAGGCGCAGGTGTGGTTATTGCCAGCATTCTCCAGGATGTCATATTTAAGCTGGTTGGCTACGGCCTCATAGTGCTGGGCTTTATCGAACTTGTGGATTCCATGCGCAGGCTTAGGGAGAAACAGAAGCTTGTGAAACGTTTGCAGCGACAGACTGGCGTATGATCAATAAAAATTATTTTTTATAACTTTCATCGTTTTTGTAAGGAGGTTTTGTTTTATATGGGTTTTTTGCAGCGTAATTGCTTATCAGCTGTTCCATTATACTGTATACGGACGAAGGCTTTGCATATTTAGGGCCTTTTTGTTCGTACGATGCTTGCACGGATTTTGTAGGTTCTACACCTATCTTGTCTATTGCACTTTTTACAAGATCCTGCATCTGTGTTTTTATCTCGAAATCAAGGTTTTGCAGAGAAGGCAAGAGCCCTGCATAAGCGGCATCCATGTCTTCCTGTGACACTTGGGAAATGTCAGTGAATACCTTGAAAAGAGTCGAAGTTGACATGTCCAGTGAGCCAACACTTGTAGAAAACAGCCCGCAAAAGCTTAACTTGCATCTTTTCATTTTAGTGCCGTCGAAAATAGCATTTTGGAAATATCCGTAGTCTATTTTGCAATTATCAAATATCGTATTGGTGAGGTCCGCGTCCCTGAACCCGCAAGAAAACATCTCACAGTTTACGAACTTGCAGTTTTTGAGGTTGGACATTCTCAAAAGAACGAAATTGAGCTTGGAGTCTTTTATCGTCACACCCTCGAGGTTTGATGACGTCAGGTCAGAAAATTCCATGTGTATGTCAGAAAAAACTCTTTTTCCTTTCTTGTACTCTTCCAGCAGCTCCCATCCAAACATGTTATTGAGCGCCATAAATAAGGTAATTCAAAAGTCTACTTAAACGAATTTAGCCAGCTGTACCACGTCTATGCCCTTCCTATAGTGCTCCTTGAAATATCCTTCCTTCTCGAAGCCCATTTTTTTGAACAAGCTTATTGCCACCGTGTTGTCAGCTTTTGATCTTGTCACTATCTTGCGCATCTTCTTCTTCTTCAGAAATTCAAGAGCAGTCTGAAGCAGATCCGTGGCTATGCCTTTCTCTCTTTGCCCCTCGTCCACGCACAACGTCCTTATCTCTGCCAGGTCTATGTCGACTATAGACGCGCGTATGCAACCGACGATTATCTCAGATGCGCTTGACGCGCCAGCGTCTTTTGTTAGTGCAACGAAGAAAAAATTGTTCCTCTTCATCTTGTCTCTTATGTAGGTGTCCTTGAAAGTGACGTAGCCTATGTAGTCCGTTTGCGAATGCCGTTTTATTATTTTCGCCACGTTTTCGGCATCTTTAGCGGCGGCTAGTCGTATTTTCATAATAATAGATGAATAGAAAGATAGAAAAAGCAAAAGCTAATCAAGTATAGTGCAAGACATAACACTTAGACTAATTTTATAGTTATGTCTTCACATATAGTACGGACAATGGATAATATCCCTAAATAGTATTGTCCGATACTATAATTAAAAATAAAATTAAAAAAAGCTTATTTCTTTGCAACCAATCCTGCAATTATGTTTGGTAATCCAGCTATCATGGCAAAGTGCAAATAGGCGTTAGGTGCTATTCCCGGTGCGAGGAACGTTACAGATCCCAGCAGCCAGAATGCGCCGAACCACGTTTCCATCGTGTTCTTTGTGTTCAAGCCCTCTGCAAGCATCGCCGAACCGAATAGGATCAGCCATATGCTTAGCAATAGAGGCGTGAATGCCGCATATGTGAAGCCAGGTGGGTAAACCGCGCCCAGATAAGGCATCACGTACGACGCGATGAAAGTCGCCACAAGTGCGAGGACAACAACGAAATTCCAGAATCTTTGCACCTCAGCGGGTTGTTTCTTTGGCATCGAGCTCTTTCCGATGGCCCATAGGAGTATTACGAAGATTATAGCTCCCGCGAACCATGCCGATACGCCCAGAGAATTTGCATAGCCAGCCTGGAATGCCCAAAAAACTGCAAAGAGGACGATTCCCAATACTGTCTGTTTTGTGTTCATTATATCAAATAATTATTGCATTTTGCGTATAATAAAGCTTATTCAGAAGCGGCTTTGGGTTAATAAACTATGAGGTCTAGATTTATTTCATGATTCTCACAAAGGACGAAAAGAAATTAATTGAACATGCCAAGGAAGCTGTAGTAGAGAATAACAAGAAACGTAAATCAAGAGGCGGAATCGATACAGTTTATTCTTTTGTCATGTCGAACAGTGGGAAAATATACGACGGAGCATGTCTTGAATCATCCATTGGCGGCGTGTGTGCGGAGCGACACGCACTTGCAAACATGATACTTGCCGAAACTTACAACGCTAAAGCAAAGATCGTGGTTGTAGCAGACCCCGTGCCAAAGGTACAGAAAAACAGCACAACTCCCTGTGGCACTTGCAGACAGTTCATATGGGAACTAGGAACTCCAACTACGTCAATCGTTTGCATGCAGTATATACAAAATAAAGGTAGCTGGACATTTCCTAAGATAGAAAAACATACAATAAAGGAACTTTATCCGAATCCTTTTACCCCAGTAAAGTGGGGCTAATTTTAAAAAATAAGAAATGGGCTCGCCAGGATTTGAAATCCCATATCAAAAGCCAAACTTTTGACATCCTGGGCCCCAAGGTATTTCTAAACTCTCCCTTTTGATTACATGGTTAAGCGAAGCTTAACCTGTACAGGTGAAACTTCCATTTCACCATGTAAACTTTTGGAAAAGTTTACCCAAACCTCGAATCCTACCAAGCTAGACTACGAGCCCTAATGAATGAGAATATAGGAAATTGTAAACTTAAAAGCAACGTTCTATGGATTTTATTTTTTCTTTGCGTGGCAGAGCCTTAAATTTTATCTCGTGCTTCATAGCTTCCGATTTGTTTTTGAAAGGCCACTGTGCAATTAACTTAACAGGACGTCGGCTTCTCGTATACTTTGACGCTTTTCCGTCATTGTGCATCTTAAGCCTTTTCTTGATGTCATTCGTATAGCCCGTATAAAGCGAGTCGTCCCTGCATTTCAAAACGTAGACATAGAACATGTTTGATTCTTTTTCCGCCAGCGATTTTTTGCGAAGCAAAAAAAGGCTGAGTGGGCTCACCCGGATTTGAACCGGGGCCACATGGTATTCAGAAAACCTTCCCTTTTGATTAAACTTCGTTCAAAAGACTTTGTGAAAGTCTTTTGGCGACTTAAGTTGAGCAAAGCTCAACTTCAAGTTTGGGAAAAGTTTACCCTAACCACGAATCATAGCCGGTATGAATTGCAAAGCAAATTCAAGCCTCTAACCAAACTAGACTATGAGCCCAATCGTCATAAACTACTTTTCAAAGACAACTTTAAGAGTTTCGTACTTTGGATTGTACACTCCGACCATGAAATGCAGGTGCGGACCAAGATGTGCAAGCCAACCTGTAGCTCCGCTGTATCCGATGAGTTGTCCTTTCTTTACTCTATCACCAACTTTCACGAGCAAACCTTTTCTGAGGTGCTCATACTCAGAATATTCTCCGTTAGGATGCCCAATCTCGACAAAGTTTCCGTACTTTTCCAATTTTTTCTGCGGCCCGCCAATTTCCGAACCGTCCAAAATATCAACAACAACTCCACCAAGTGCGGCTTTTACTGGTGTGTCTTCTGTAACTATGAAATCTACAGAATGGCGAAGCGGTCCTACGTGTGCAGGAGATTCTTTGTACGAAATTCTGCCTATCCGACTTCTGTCTATCGGAAGTCTGTACACATTTTTTGTTTTCATGTCAAATCACGAATCAATTACTTTTCAATCACATTTGGTTTACATTCAACCAAACTACCAACCAAGTATCATTACGAGCCCTACTATACTCTCTGTGCCAGTTCTATAAATTCTTCTCTTGATATTTCTGCGTCACGGAGAATCTTGAGTGTAATGCTAATACTTACATCTTTTCCGGAGTGAACAGGCACTGTAACAAGTATTCCTTTTGCATCTTTCATCTGAATGTGGCTGCTTCTTTGCCTTACGACTTGGAAGCCTTTCACAGAAAGAATTTTTATCATTTTCTGTCCAGAAACCAGAGGCAGTTTCATGTGAACCACACCGACGCACTTTGTGCGTCAATCTGCATTTACCTCTATTTTTTGGACGCCTATAAACTCATTTGGCGTTACGTTCTGTTCCTCAAGGCACATTTCTATTACTTCCTTTATGTTCTTCATAACTTCTTCTACTGAATCACCCTGAGTATAACAACCCTTAAGATCTGGAACTTCGGCCACATAAGTGCCATTTTCGTCTTTTTCTATCAGAACTGTAAATATCTGTTTTTTCATACAAATTCACGTAAATCTATACACATAGAATGCTATTTAAAATTATAGTGCAACCCAACCACTCTTAGCATGCATTTGTCCTGATCGAACCAAACCAACAGCCAAGCACAGCTACGAGCCCTGTAGAAAGTATATCTAGATAGAAAGCTTTATATATGTGCATGTTATTAGATAACAAAAGAAGGTGAAAAAATAGTGCAAATAGACCGACGCCAAAAGCGTCAATTCGCCGTCGATTTCACCAAAGAAATCAAGCCCAGCAAACACTTCAGAAATACATGGCTTAGAAAATGGGACTGGGATATTAATCAATTACGATCGGCATTAATGAAAGCCAAGATAGAACCAGTTGGGAAAAACAAATACGAAGCTTACGTGAAAGACAAGAGAGGAAGCAGAAAAATAATTTTTGTGTATACGGGAGATGAAATTTTTATAATAACAGGAGCTGAGGGAAAATGACAAACAAAAAATGGGACAAGCCGACGCCAAAGGCGTCAGTCTGCCCTGTATGCGAAAAAGCAGAACTGATAGAAGTAGACAACATAGTGTCTGAGGTGGATGGCTATGTTTTCATAGAAAAAGGCCAGCGCTGTGCAGAATGTGGCGAAGAATTTATACACGAAAAAGATGCACAACGCACAATTGAAGTAGCCAAAAAATTGGGCGTATGGCCTCAGCCTCTCAAGCTTCACAGGAGCCTGTCAAAAAGCGGCCGCGGATTAGTCCTGAGAATACCCAGCGACTTGGAAAAAGATTTCAAATTAAAGCCTGGTGAATCTGTAAGCATAAGCAAAGTTGGGAGCAAAATAATAATAGAACCGGAAGATTGAGCTGGATCACAATACCCCCATCTTACATTCAGCCTGCAAAGAACCAAACCAACAGCCAAGCACAGCTACGAGCCCTCTGGCAAGTATCTCAATCTCAGAATATATAAGAATTTAAACTATCTTAATACTAATGTCTAAAGGTGTCTATAATGAAAAAAGAAAAAATAAGCGGTCTTACAGCTGTTTATAGAAAGGTGAAAGAAGGCTATATTGCCTATGTAGAAGAAATACCTGGCGTAAATACCCAGGGCGATAACTTAAAAGAAGCTAAGGGAAATCTTCTTGATGCACTAAAACTTGTTCTTGAGGTTAACCGAGAAATAGCGGAAAAAGAGATTTCTGGGCATGATGTATTAAAAGAAAAGATTTCAATAGATTTATAATGAAGCGCCGAAATCTAATAGACCATCTAACTTCTAATGGTCATCTCTAAAACTTGAATGCTGATTTATGTACAAATTTTTATTGTCTGCATGATTTTGTAGGCTTCTCTGCTTTCTGTCAACTGTCTGCTTCTTTTCATGTTGTACACATCCACCCATATCGTGAAGAATTTCTTTGCTTGGTCAAATGACACGAATTTCGGGATGAAATTCGTGAAATTCCACAGGGTTTCTATCGTGTTGTTGTTCTTCTTGTCCACGAATCCTTTGTATCTGTAGTGCCTGACAGAATGATCGTATACTTCCCATATAGCTCTCGGAAAGCTATTTTCTCCGTCTGTGACCATTTCTTCAAGCTCATGGCCAACAGGAAACCTGTTCTTCGCTTTGCGAAGAACTCCCACAATCCAATGAAATGTTCTTTCTGTATTCCTCATAAATATCACGCTACTTTTTGACGTTTGGATTGTCGAACACAAATCCTTCTTCCTTCGTGTCGTAGTCTATTTTCGTGCCCCTTATGAAATCGGCGCTTTTTGGATCTATGTAGAACGTAACCCCGTTTGCCTTTAGCTCTATCTCACCCTCTATCCGCCTGGTGCCGAAGTCCATGTCGTACACGTAAGTTGCGCAGCCGTCCGAGACAAGGCGGAGTCGTATCCCCTTTTTGTTTTTCGATTTAATCATTTCCTTTAGTTTTGTGCCGGCTGCGCTGCTGATCTGGATGACATCCTTGTTGCTGGTTTTTGGCTGTTCCTTGTTCAATTCCTTGAGAATATTTTCTATTTGTTTATTGTCCAGCCCGTTGCCCTTTGCGACCTTTTCCAGGCTTTCAAGCGGGCTAAGTCCTTGACCCACAAATTTTATGCCGTTCTCTAAAAGAACCCCGCGGGCCATTGGGTTCTGGGATATTATGTCGACTATGCTGATATCTTTGGTTATCTTTTTTCTTTGGAATAACATAAGAAATCATTATTATGATAATTTTAAAAGGGGTGTGCGCACACCTATAAAATTTATTATATTTTTTCATCTCTTTGCTCGTATAGGCGTTCTGTTTGGGATACTTCAGTTAGCCTGCCATAAGCCTCGTATGCCCTGTCGAAAATCATGTCCGCCGCCTCGACTAAGGCTTTGAGTTCTGCAAACTTTCCTCTATACTCCGGTGAGCAGTCCTTACACGGGTTGCATTCCATTAATGCCCAACGAGCATGGTACTCTGCAGCACTCATATGTATTGGATTCATATTTTCACCTCCATAGTTTCGAGTTTCATAGAATACTAGAATAGAAACTATTTAAAGGTTTCGACTTTCAAATTAAACTCGAAATATAGTCTTTAATAGTAAACTCGAATAAGTAGAGGTATGCCGATGCATGACGAAATAGTACACAGGGCTTTATCAAACGACGTTAGAAAAGAGATACTTCTCACACTGGCAAAAAAAGACAAGTATCTAACAGAGATTGCATCTGAAATAAAGAAAAAACCCCAAACAATAGACTTTCATCTAAAACTTCTGGAAGAGATAGGCCTCGTAAAGGGCGAGTGGAGAGAAGGCAAAAAATATTTCTCATTAAAAGACAAACGTATTTTGGATTTTCTTAGAAGGGAGAAAGCTATACCAGCTGAATTCAGGCCAAAACCCCCTCATGAGATTGTACTAGACATGTGGGAAGACATGAAGGAAAAGCTTGATAGAATTGAAAAAAAGCTGGATAAAATTGAGAAGAAAATAAGTTAAATCACAGATGCACTTCGATCAGCTGCTTGAACTGGCTCTTGCCTCTGGCGCCGACTATCCTGTCAACTTCCTTGCCATCTTTGATAATTACAAATGTCGGTATGCTCATCACGCCATATTCCTGTGCTTTTTCCTGATCAGCGTCCACGTCTACCTGTTCAAATTCAACTTTTCCATCCAGTTCCTTCTCGAGATCTTTCACTATCGGATCCATAATCTTGCACGGCCCGCACCAGTCCGCATAGAAATCTATTACTTTTATCATTTCGATCGCCTGCTTACCTCAATGCCGTCAAATCCAAAATCATGAAGTTCGCTTTTGTATACGCCCGAGTTCCTCACATACTCAAGAAAATCTTTCATCCCAGTTTTAAATTTAACAACATTGTCAGCAACAACTATTGCATTTTCTGTCATCAGTGGCTCTGCTGTCTCCAGATATTTCAAGTAGTCCTCTTTTCTGGCGTCTATGAAAACCATGTCAAACGGCCCGCCGAGCGTGGGTATCACTTCCAGTGCGTCGCCGACTATCAGTTCAACCTTATTGGAGAGTCCGGCTCTTTCTATATTGGCTTTTGCAGCTTCATGGTTTCCACTAGATATATCTATTGAGATTATTTTTCCTTTTAGGTGCCGTGCCATTAAAATTGCCGAATAACCAACGAGCGTTCCTATTTCTAAAATGAGTTTTGGCTGGTATTTTTTTACCACTTCACCCAGAACATTGCCTTTCTCTACGCCTATTATAGGTAAAAGTGAGCTGCCTCTTTCATTTGCTACTTTCTCTATATCTCTCAGGACTTTGTCGGCTTTGTTAAACATTTTCATCACGCATTACCTTGTCGATATTCTTTTTCATTTCATCTATAGAGCCGTTATTCTTCACGGTGAAGTCGGCGTAGGAAAATGTCTTGTCAAAATTGAAGATTTCGTTTTCACGTTTTTCCTGACGCTCAAATTCTTTGAAATCCTTTGGGTCGTTCTCCCGTCCGCGTTTCTTCAATCGATCAAACCTTTCCTTTGCGTCAGACTCTATCAGTATTAATTTTACTTGATCGCCAAATTCTCTTCTTGGTATCTCATAGTCTTCCGATCTTCTCATGGGCGTGAGGATTATTTTCTTCTCTCCGGATTTTTTTATTCTTTTCACGACTTCTTCCGCCAGGAATGTATTACCGTATTTCAGCCTGAGGTTTTGGAGGTTATCCCTTGTTACTTCAAGGCCTTCTTTTTTGCATATCTCTCTTAGGATGCTGGCGTAATCTACTATCTTGTACCCGTATTTTTTCGATATGTACTCGGCGGCCGTGTCCTTTCCGGATCCTATCATGCCGGCTATGCACAGTATTGGCATGGTTCTCCTTTTAATATTGTGGATTTATAGTTATCAAGTAGCCTGTTTTTGGGCTACTACTTGTAACTATACGTGAAATCGGAAGTTTTATAGGGATTTCACGATAAAACTAATATTTATCAGCAACCACCGTTCTTAATGGTGGTAAATCAAAATATTACTGAACGGTGGTTGAGATACAAGGATACAAGGAAGAACCATGTTCTTCCTGTACAGGTGAAATTATGATTTCACCTTGTACCACAAATAATACTTTATCCTTGACCTCTACCATCTAAAGATAGGTGGTATACTTAGTATGACTCTCAAAGAACTTCTCAAGAAAAAACTCACCGAGAGCGAATTGTCGCTTATCCCAACCTCTTTCGACATAGTAGGTAGCAAAGAAAAGGCCGTTGCGATAATAGACATCCCAAAGGAGCTCGAAGGCAAGGAAAGCCTTATTGGAAAAGCGCTGATGAAGAAGCATAAGAATGTCAAGACGGTGCTGAAGAAATTATCGCCAATAAAAGGCGTACACAGGACTCGGGATTACGCGGTTATAACTGGCAACAAGAATACCGAAGTCACTCATGTGGAAAATGGATGCCGCTTTCTCTTAGACCCTCAGATTGCCTACTTCTCTACACGCGAGTCTACGGAACGTATGCGCATAGTGGAAAAAGTAAGGGAAGGTGAGACGGTGATGATATTCTTTGCAGGCGTAGGGCCTTTTGCTATAGAAATAGAAAAAAAAGCCAAACCAGAAAAAATAGTGGCCATAGAAATAAATCCGTCCGCTGTGCAATATTTTTGGAAAAACATAAAACTTAACAAATCCGAGAAAATAGAAGTTCTGATGGGCGACGTTTCGGGCAATGTAGATACATACGCAGGAAAATGTGACCGCGTGCTTATGCCTTTGCCTGAACGTTCTATAGAGTATGTAAAAGAGGCGCTAACCTGTCTGAAGCCAGGCGGCGTGTGCCACTTTTACTGCTTTGCAACAGACACGGACGATAAGAAAGACAAAATAAAACAAACCGCAAAGTTAATGAAAAAAAAGATAAAATTTATAGAAGAACAAAAGGTGCTTCCTTACGGACCTAAGATATGGAAGTACAGGCTGGATTTCGAGCTGATAGAATGATAAAGATAGTTAAAACCAGACCATCTCACATATATAAGATACTCAGGATAGGAAAAGAACAATGGTATTACGAAGATTGGATTACAAAAAAATACCTAAATAATACTATAAAGAACAGAGGATTTCATTTTACTGCTTTAGTCGATAACAAAGTAGTCGGTAGCATAATGGTTGTCGAGCTGGATATACAAAAATTTTGGATATTTTATTTTGCAGTTAGGAAGAAATACCAGCGCCACGGAATCGGCACAGCCCTTCTTAACAAAGCCACAAGGGAAATGAAGAAAAATGAGTTCCTATTTGTAGATTTGACGTATGGCGATGCGACCGGCATGAAATTTTACAGGAAAAATAAATTCAAACTGATGGGACGTGTCAAGAATTGGTTTGAAAAAGGTCAAGATGGAATATTAATGGCCAAGAAAATGTGATTATATGATAAAAATAAAATCCGTTCATGCAAGAGAGGTGCTGGACAGCCGCGGCCATCCAACAGTTGAAGCAGAGGTGAACGGATACCGCGCAATAACCCCCGCCGGCGCAAGCAAGGGCAAGCATGAGGCCGTTGAACTGAGAGACGGTGAGAAAAGATATAATGGACTTGGCGCGCAACGTGCGGTAAATAATGTGAATAAGATAATATCAAAACATCTCGTTGGAAAAGAGCTAAACCAGAAAAAAGTTGATGAAGTGCTTTGCGGCCTTGCCGGCAACAACAAATGGAAACTGGGCGCCAATGCAACTACGGCTGTATCAATGGCCACATGCAAAGCGTTAGACGTGGTAAAAACCGTATCTGTCATGTCCAAGTCTCGACCGTGCATACCCGTTCCGTTCATGAACGTCATAAATGGTGGAGCGCACGCTGAGAATAACCTCAACATACAGGAATTCATGCTTGTCCCTCTAAAGTTCTCCACATTTTCTGCGGCTACGCAGGCTGCTTGCGAGATATATTACAACCTCAAGGAGGCAATCATAGAAAAATATGGGAAGATATCGGCAAACGTTGGCGACGAAGGCGGCTTCGCACCAAACATTGGCAGCACGCGTGATGCGCTAATGCTGCTGTGGAAGGCTATAGACGAGACGGGATATGCTGATAATGTAAAAATAGCAATTGACGCCGCAGCTTCGCAGTTTTTCCACGGCAAGTACAGCATAGACGGGAAACTTCTTGACGCCGCGCAGCTCGCTGATTATTACATAGACCTGACAAAGATATTCCCAATAATTTCAATAGAGGACCCGTTCCATGAGGAAGATTTCGATTCATTCGCATTGTTGAAGAATAAGGCAAAGAGATGTTTTGTGGTTGGTGACGACCTGACCGCTACAAATCCCGAACGGATAAAAAAAGCGATAGAAAAAGACTCCTGCAACTCCCTGCTGGTCAAGATCAACCAGATCGGCACCGTAACCGAGGCTGTTGACGCTGCCGTTCTTGCCAGGAAAAGCAACTGGAATATTATAGTATCACACAGGTCCGGAGACAGCGAGGACACGTTCATTGCAGATTTTGCCGTCGCATTGGGCACTTTTGGCGCAAAGTTCGGCGCACCCGCCCGTTCAGAGAGGACGGCAAAATACAATCAGCTTCTAAGGTTAGAGGAAGAATTGAAAGTGCCGTATGCTGGCAAGAATTTCAAACTGCTATAGATTTTTTATTCTTTAAAATTTTTCGACGATGATGGCATCCAGGCCAACAACAAGGCCGACGCTTTCCTTCGATAAGCTCCGCGCATGCTCGTTCTATATGATTTCTTCTTGTCTCCGACTTCTTGACAGAAGTAATCCAACAAATCCACTCATTGCGCGAAAGCGGTGTAAGGTCATTCCAGGCGTTTCGCACCGCTTGAGAAGAGAGAGCTCTTCGCATGTCGGCTGGTACTTTATGCACAACACCAGTAGCTATTTCTTTTTTCGTCATTGTATTAACCTATATTTTTGAGGTTTATTAATTCTTTTTAACTATTTTACCTTAAAGTCTATCACAACATGCCACTTGCGCGGCCCGTACGATTTTACTTTCTTCTTTGCCATGATTTCGTAGCTGCGCTGGAACTTCTCGCATATGAGCTGGATAGTCTCTATCGGTTTGCTCCATAGATCGCTTTCCTTGTAGACATTGTGAAAATGAATAACACAGCCTGATTTGGCCATCCATATTGCAGATGGCAGGAACTCCTCGGTATTTGGGAAGTAGCCCATCAATACCCTATCAGCCTTTTCCTTCATAGTACGCGCAGCTATCTTGCAGTCTCCTTGAAGCGCTATGACGTTGCTTATCTTATTCAATTGTATATTCTCTGTTAGAAAGTTGTACGATGTAGGATTCTTTTCTATTGCTATTATTTCCTTTGCCTTGGTGAACTTTGCTATTGGCATCGAGAAGTAGCCTATGCCTGCGAACATGTCAACCACGGACTCACCTTCCTTTACTTGTCCTAAGAGGCGCTTTCTCTCGTAGAGATTGCCCTTTGAGAACATTATCTTTGAAGCGTCTATCTTGTACAGGACGTCGTTTTCTTTGTGTGTTGTTACAGTCCCGTTGCCTACAATTACGTTTATAACAGGTTCCCGTAGTTCACCCTTGACTTCTTTTATCTCGCACACGGTTTTTACGTATGGAAGCATTTTCATCAGCGCCGTTGCGATCTTTTCCTTCTTCTCCAGAGATATTTTGGTGAATTTGAGAAGCAGTACATTGCCTATTATCTGGTAGCCT
>Ga0209541_10001888_pt1 | contig 40673 bp, 46 predicted proteins | sample RifCSPlowO2_01_FD_184027 | JGI IMG/M metagenome (GOLD analysis project Ga0209541, IMG submission 184027) | Groundwater microbial communities from Rifle, Colorado - Rifle CSP2_plank lowO2_0.1 (SPAdes) (version 2) | ecosystem: Environmental > Aquatic > Deep subsurface > Groundwater | place...
AAATTTGGGGCTTGACATACGGGTTTTGTTGGGGTAGATTGAAAATGTAAAACGAAAAAAGTTAAACGTTTGACGTATTGCGTTTTACGTACACTATGCCGCCAGTAATTTACACAAGACAACGACAAATTTTAGACTTCATAAGCCAATTTATTGATGCAAATGGGTGTGCTCCTACATTAAAACAAATTGCGCAGGCAATCGGGGTTTCTTCCCTTGCTACGGTTCATGAACATCTTCAAGCACTAGAACGAAAAGGGTTAATCAAGAAGAAAGTTGGCGATACCAGAGGGATTGAATTGACTAGTATTACTCCAAAAACAGCGGTTGGTATCGATGTACCAATAATGGGTTTTATTGCCGCTGGAGCCCCGATTGAGCCTTATACTGATCCTAATGCAACTTTGGCTATTCCTCCTGCAATGTTTTCTTCTACAAAAAGAATTTTTGTACTTCAGGTTCGGGGGGAGTCAATGATTGAGGTTGGTATAAATGATGGCGATTATGTTGTTATAGAACAGCAAGAAAATGCCATGAATGGCGAGATTGTTGTTGCTTTGCTTGAGAATGGAATGGCGACCTTAAAGAGATATTTTAAGGAGGCAACGAGAATTCGACTTGAGCCGGCGAATCGTACAATGAGCCCGATATATGCAAGGAATGTTACGGTTCAAGGACGGGTTGTGGGGTTGATTAGAAAGTATGCAAACTAACCAACATGTTTCTGATAGCGAGCTTTATGACTTCATTATTGAGGCTTGTTTGAATACTTACCCCGCAAATAAGGGTTGGGTTAAAACTCCAGAACGGCCCGGCTTCAAGGAATTAAAATATGTTAAAGGTGATTTATCTTTTCGAGATAGTTTTACCGGACAGAACAGATCTCAAGGAACGGAGGTTGTGCGCCTTAGAGAAGAACCTTTGTGGGTTGCGTCCTATGGTGGAGGTATGACTCCTGGGAATGAATCTTTGGCCCGTGATACTTTTGGACTCTTAAAGCGCGCAATGTCTGCATCGGACGCGGCTTTTAAATCTTTTAGAGGTCCACATGAATTTACAGACGGCGATTGGAGTTATACATATGAACAAGAAGGTGACGTTAATGAGTTTTCAGGGTATGAGGAGATAACTTTTAGAGGTCAATTGGTCTTTTCTCACCGAATATTTGGTGGGCGCGTTGATCACAATTTTTGCTAGTGTGTGGAGCCCCCGCGAGACTGTAGGTCTGTTGGGGGCTTGGAGGGAGCACCTGTTGGGTCAGAAGAGTGGGTCGTTGAACGGTGTGCCGGGTGAGCCAGCGGTTCCTGCAGCCCAGACCCGTAGAGTCCAGCTTCCCTTTATATGCCAGAGTCCTGGAAGGTGAGTGTTCTCGTCGGGTGTGTCTTCTCGACGCCAAATGACTCCGTAGTGAACGCTTGTTCCTGCTCTTTCCGCGCGGGAGATGTAGCCGCCGAGTTCACCCATCTGTAGGGGTGGTGCGTCGGCCATGAGGTAGACGGGCCCGATCTTGCTTTGGTCTTCGACTGCGCGTACTAGTCCGCCAGCGGAGCGAATTGCTCTTTGGAACATCATGGGTTCGCAGACGATCTCGACGTTTGCGCCGTGGACCGCGGCGAGCCATGCTCGCGCTTCAAGACCGGGTTGGAGGCTAGACAGGATGATGATGGGTTTGGTTGGCTCGACAGTGCCTTCTGCCACTTCTATTTCCTCTCTTTTTGTGACGGTGCCGTAAGCTACGGGCTTACCTGGGGATTTTAGCAGAAGTGGGTGGTATAATCAAGTTATAGGGTATATCCACTACCTTCTTCTTTTGACTGCTTGTAGGACTTCGTCTTCTTTTTTGAGTTCTTTTTCTTGGTATTTAAGTAAGGTTTCTAGGAGTTTATTCTGTTTGGCGTTGATTTCTTCGACTTTGTCAACTGTTTGCTTTGTGTGTTCAATCATTTTTCTTAGGGTTCTTTCGGAACGGTTGGCTGCTGCTGCGACTAGAAAGCCAATATAGAGTTCTGCGAGAGTGGTAATTGTGTTTAGTGGGAAATTCCACGCATCTGAGGTAAACCAATCAGGGAGAATTGAGCCATCAACAAAGAGTTCACGTCTTGTGAAACCTAAGAAGAACCAGACAGCAACGGCAAGGACCCAAAAAGCAATGTTTGTGGGAGTTCCCATCCCAAAGCTCACTGCGTCTGCTATCTTTACAAATTTATTGTTAAGCGATTTCATCTGGGTACGTATATAATATACACCAATATGGCAGGCAAGTTGTCAATTGTTGCGACACCTATTGGGAATTTGGAAGATATTACTTTTCGGGCAATACGCACACTTTCCGAGTGCGATGTTATCTTGGCGGAAGATACACGAACAACGATAGGACTACTTAAGCATTATCAGATTCCTCAAAAAGAAACAATTTCGTTTTTTGAGGGGAATGAGGAGCGCAAAATAAATTTTGCTATTACGCTTCTCGGGATGGGAAAGCATGTTGTTTTAGTTTCCGAATCTGGTACTCCTTTGCTTTCTGATCCGGGTTTTAAGTTGGTTCGTTCCTCAATTGCCATGGGTATTAATGTTGAAACAATACCTGGTCCTAGTGCTTTGGTTGCTGCACTAACAGTATCGGGTATACCCACCAACACTTTTGTTTTTTTGGGATTTTTGCCAAGGAAATCTTCGAACACAGAGAGGCTTTTGAGAGAAACAAAAGATGGTATGTCAAAGCATATACGAACTGTTATTTTTTATGAATCGCCACATAGGATTGTTAAGTCTCTTCATTTGATTAAAGAGATATTTGGGGATGTAGAAGTTGCTGTTTCGCGGGAGTTGACGAAGTTGCACGAAGAGACTTTACGGGGAAGCGTGGTGGAGGTTATTTTGCATTTTGAAAAGATTAGTCCACGGGGAGAGTTCACGGTGGTGTTTTCTAGATAAGTGAATGGCCTGTCATTTCCTGCGGTTGAGTTATGCCCATTAGTTTAAGTATTGTTGGGGCAACGTCTCCTAAGATTCCGGTTTGGAGTTGATAACCTTTATCTAAAAATTCGTTCCCGCAAAAGAGTATTGGTACGGGATTCGTGGAATGCTCAGTGTCTATTGAGCCATCGCTTTTTAGAAGTTCTTCCGCGTTGCCGTGGTCTGCTGTAATAATTGTAATTCCGCCAAGGTTTTTAACCCTTTTGACTATTTTCCCAACGCATTCATCTACTGTTTCGACAGCAATTTTTGTTGCATCGATATTTCCTGTGTGTCCAACCATGTCGGGGTTTGCAAAATTTATTAGAACAAATTTGAAACTATTGTCTGATCCTACTGCCCTTTCAAAATTTTCAACAATTGCGTGTGCTGCCATTTCCGGAGCTTTGTCGTAAGTTGAGACGTTTGGGGAAGGAGAAATGTTTCTTATCTCACCTGGGAAAGCTAATTCACGTTGGCCGTTAAAATAGAAGGTTACAAACCTTTCTTTTTCGGATTCGGCAAGTCTCAACTGTTTAATGTCTCTTGCCGATAAGACTTCTCCTAGGGGGGAGGTTATGATCCCCGGAGGATAGGCGACCTGGGCGTGTTTTGATGTCGGCTTGTCGTACTCGGTTATTGTTACAAAAAAGAGGTTTTTTACTTTTGGTCCACGTTCAAAAATTGGAGTTCCGGCGACTTTTACGTTGCTTTTTTTGTAGTATTTTTCGGCATACGGGTCAAAATCTGCTTCGCCGGCGGCACTTTCTTTGGCAAAGTCCTCTAAAACAAACGCGCGTGCAAGTTGTCTTGGTCTGTCTATCCGGAAGTTAAAGAATATCGCTGCGTCACCTTCCTTGACGAGATAATCCGAAGGGTTTTTGCCTATGAGCATTACCGGATTTACAAACTCGTCCGTAACACCCGAGTCATACGACTCTTGAATTGCTTGCTTAATTGATGGTGTGTGTTTTGCTTGTCCTTCGGTCAGGGCAAAGTATGCAGTTTTTGTTCTTTCCCATCTCTTGTCTCTGTCCATTGCCCAATATCTTCCCATTGCGGAAACTATCTTTCCGACGCCTAAGGAATTTGCGGCACTTTCCAAGTTTGCGATATAGGAGATACCGGCATTGGGTGGAGAATCTCGACCGTCTGTGAAGGCGTGAATAAACACATTATCCACTAGCCCTTTTTCTTTACAAAGTCTAAGTAAACCCAAGAGGTGGTTTGTACTAGCGTGTACTCCGCCGCCGCCTATTAGTCCCATGAGGTGTAGACTTGATTTGTTTTTTTGGGCATGTTCAATTGCACCCAAGAATGCTTTATTTTGAAAAAAAGTTCCGTTGGCTATAGACATATTAATGCGTAGCAAATCTTGATAAACAATTCTGCCTGCTCCTAAGTTGAGGTGGCCGGTTTCGGTGTTTCCTACTTCTCCGCGTGGTAGCCCCACGGCTTCACCAGAGGCTGCCAGGCTTGTGTGGGGATAGGAGGCCCAGAGTGAGCGAAGGTTGGGGAGGTTTGCCATCAAGATTGGGTTACCCGGGCCTGGAGGAGCAATTCCCCAACCATCCATAACGATTAAGACCACAAGAGGAATGTTCATGTTTAGAAACTCGAAGCACGAAGGCACGAAATTCGAATTTAGGGCTTCGGCTGCGAAGCGGCCAATTCTTGTTCTATTGTCCAAAGGCGATTATATTTAACTATTCTTTCTCCTCTTGCGGGGGCTCCGAATTTGACATAATCGCTTTTTACTCCTACTGCAAAATCTGCTATGAACCAATCGTTTGTTTCCCCCGAGCGATGGGAAATGATAACTTTCCAGCCGACCTCACGGGCTTGTTTTATAACGAAAAGTGTTTCTGTTATTGTTCCTATTTGGTTTGGTTTTACAAGAATGGCATTGCACGCCTTTTCCTCAATGGCTTTCTTTACTCTTTCGGGATTTGTAGCTAATAGATCATCTCCTACAATCATTGTTTTATCACCAATCTTTGCAGTCAAGTTTTTCCAGGCTTCCCAATCTTCTTCGTGGAAAGGGTCTTCTATGTACGTTAAACGGTATGTTTCATTTATTTCCTCGTAATAGGTAGTTAGGGAAGAACTGTTCAAGCTGTTTGATCGGTCTTTTATCGAGTAGCCTCCGTTTTTATGGATTACATTTCCAGCCACATCTAGACCCAGGAAGAAATCCTGTCCGACCTGGTAGCCTGCTTCTTTTATTGCTTCTAAATCTATCTCGAGTGCGTCAGTGTTGGTGAAAAGGTTTGGAGCATATCCGCCTTCGTCGCCTACTGAATGAATTGCGCCACGCCTTATTAAGGCCTCTTTAATTTGGTAGTAGACTTCTACCGAAGATTGGAGCGCAAGACTGAAGGGTTTTGAGGTTGCTGGAATTACTTGGAATTCTTGGAAGTCTAGGTTGCCAGCGCCATGAAGTCCGCCGTTGATCATATTGAAGACTGGGGTTGGAATTCTTCCTATTGGGCCTTCTGCTGCTTTTACTGCTTGGGCGAGTTGGTTTACCCAAATGTAGAGGGGTACTTGTCCTGCCATAGCGCCCGCTTTGGTCACGGCGGTTGATACAGAAAGGATGGCGTTTGCGCCTAACGTGCCTTTATTTGGAGAGGTGTCTAGGGAGAGTATTCTCTGGTCGATTCCTATTTGATCGGTTGGGTCCATTCCAATTACCGCTGGGCCAATTTTTTCATTCACGTTGCTAACGGCTTTTAATACCCCTTTCCCGGCAAACCTTTTTTCGTCACCGTCTCTAAGTTCTGTCGCTTCGTGTTTTCCTAACGACGCTCCTTCCGGAACAGATGCAACGGCAGTAAGTCCTGAGTCTAGTCTTATGACTGTTTCGACTGTGGGCTCTCCGCGACTATCTAGGATCTCGCGAGCCCATATTTGGGTAATACGTGACATATCTTGTGTTAAGTTGAGAGGTTTGGGTTTGGAAGCTTGTATGGTGAGAAGGTTTCGTTTAGAGTCTACACCTTTCACCCCCTTTCCATACCAGTTTCTAGACCTCTTACCTCTTTACGATTCTCCTTTCGGCTTCGTGCACAACTCTCTGTACTCTGCCTACGCTATCTGGGTTAATTGATACGCTTGTTATACCTAACTTTACAAGAAACTCGACTAGTTCGTCATACGTGCTTGGCGCCTGGCCGCAAATGGAGGAGGTGATCCCGTGCTTATTGCACGCTTTAATGGTTCGTTCCAGAGCCCACATTACCCCGGGGTCTGTTTCTTTAAACGCTGATGAGACTTCGCTGTTGTCTCTGTCGGTTCCTAAGATAAGCATTGTTAGATCGTTTGATCCTATGGACACACCGTCTATTCCTACTTTTATAAAGTCTTCTATTCTAATTACATTTATAGGTAGCTCGACCATAAGCCAAAGCTTGAACGATGGGCTACGGACGAGACCCGAGGCGGCCATGATTCGTTTAACTTGCAACAGTTCTTCTGGGGAGCGGACGAAAGGAATCATTAGGTGAAGATTTTTGTAAGTTTCACGGACCTTTTTGATTGCTGCTATTTCTAATTCAAAAACCTCCGGGTCGGCTATATAGCGATAGGCCCCTCTGAAACCCAACATGGGGTTTGCTTCTTCCGGCTCAAAATCTTTTCCGCCGGACAAATGTCTGTATTCGTTGGTCTTAAAGTCTGTTGCGCGATAAACTATTGGGCGAGGGTCAAAACTTTGGCAAAAGGGAACCAGTCCTTCATAGAGTTTTTCGATAAATTGTTCTTGGCGTTTTTGCGCGATAAGGTGTTTTGGATGGCTTCCGATTTGAGCGATCATGAATTCTGCTCTCAAGAGTCCTACTCCGTCAACCGGAAGAAGGGAGGCCTCTTGGGCCTTTTCTGGCTCTGCGAGGTTTATGTATATTTTCGTTGCGGTTCTTATTTCTGGGTGCGGTTTTTCCGGTAGGGCCGCTTTCTCTTGCTCTTTTGTAACTTCTGGCCGTCCAAGGTACACGGCGCCTGTCTTGCCGTTAACAGTTATTGTGGTGCCCTCTTTTAGTTTTGTTGTTGCCTCTTTGGTGCCCACGACACATGGTATGCCTAGCTCTCGGGAGACAATTGCTGCATGGGAGGTTGCTCCCCCTTCGTCTGTTACAATTCCCGATGCCTGCTTCATTGCGGGCACGTAATCGGGAGAAGTCATTTTTGTAACTAATATCTCCCCTTTCTTTATTTTTCCAATCTCTCGGGAGGACTTAATAATTCGTACTTGGCCGGTTGCGATTCCGGGGCTTGCGGGTTGGCCTGCAAGGAAAGGTACCAGAGCACCAGATGCACCAAGATCCGGACTGTTGCCTGTTGCTTGTTGCCTAATGCCTAATGTTGTTATTGGGCGGGCTTGGATAATATAAAACTTCCCTTTTTTATAGGCCCACTCAACATCCTGGGGAAAATAGTAGTGCGCGTGTATTTTTTGAAGAATTTTTCCAAGCTCTGTCACTTTGTCACTTGATAGTTTTTGTCGGTTTTGGTGATTCCTCGCGACATTTGTCTCTTTTGTTTTTTTACCCGAACGTGTGAGTTGCACTTTTTGGGTGTTTTTCGTGATTTTTAATACTGCGAGTGAATGCCGGTCCAACTCGTAACTATCGGGGGTAACTGTACCTTGGACAGCGTACTCTCCTAATCCCCATACTGCTTCTATTACCATTTTGTGTTTGTCTAATGTTACCGGGTCGTTGGTAAAGGCGATTCCGGAAACTTCGGATTGGACCATTTCTTGAACTACTACGGCGATTGCTACTTTAAAGTGGTTAAACCCTTTTTCTTGGCGATAAAAAATTGCCCTTGGGGTAAATAGAGAGGCCCAACATTTTTTAACTGCTTCCAAGAGGTCTTTGTCTCCTTTTATGTTTAGGAATGTTGCTTGTTGTCCGGCAAAAGAGGCGTCGGGGAGATCTTCTGCTGTTGCTGAGGAGCGAACTGCGACCAACGGCTTTCGAAACCAAACTCCATATTTTCCGTACGACGTAAGAATGTCTTCTTGCGCTTTCATGGAAAGTTTTCCTTTCAAGATGATTTTCTCAATTTTGTCTGCGGCGTCTTGGAAGTATTCGGGGTGGGCTGACAATTTTCTGCCTGCGGTTATATGTGCGGCTTTTAAAACATTTCTTATAGGGGTTTCCAGGTCGTTTTCGTTTATGAAATCTCTGTAGGCTTCTGCGCCGACAATAAAGCCCATCGGTACCGGAAAGCCGCTTTTCGTCATTTCTCCTAAATTGGCACCTTTACCGCCGGCTTCGGCTATGTTTTCTTTCCCAATTTCGGAGAAATTGTAGATGTATTTTTTATACGAAGTTGAAGACGGATGTTTATTTGTTTTATCCATGGGCAGATACTGGTTCATTTTAGCTGAAGTTTATGTTTTCCGAAAGCCCTTTTGGCATAGTTGGTAAGTTGTGATAGTCTTTTTTTGGTTTTTGCTTCGGCTCGGAAGGTTATTATGTTTTCTGTGCCCGAGGCGCGGATTAAGAACCAGGACTTGTCGGGAAAGTTGACGCGTACGCCGTCAATTTCTAAGAACTCTGTGTCTTTGAATTTTGCGTGCATGTTTTTGGTTATGTCAGACAGCACGGTCTGCGCGTCCGCTTCGTTTGGAACTTTTGCCCGGATTTGGATATTTAAAATGTGAGGAATTTGTTTGATAAGCTGGGCGAGCGATACGTCTTTTTTTGTAATAATTTCGCATAATCTTGCTGCGGAATAAAGTCCGTCGGAATATCCAAAGTGTCTGTCTTTAAAGTAAAAATGTCCGGAGACTTCTCCTCCGAATAAGGCGCCGCTTTTCCCCATTAGTGCCATTACATTTGGATACCCAACTTTTGATAACAGCACTTTACCTCTGTGTTTTTCGATGTATTCGATAACGGACAAAGAAGAAGCGACGTTTAGTACAATTTTTGTACCTGGATTTTTCTCCAGAATTGAGGCTGCAAAGATTGCATTTAGTAGATCTGGCTCTACCCCTTTTACAATTAAGCGATCGCCATCGGGGTCTTGAGAAAACTCAAGACTTTTGGAGATTTGTTTAATTTCATTTCTTTTTACGTCGACTTGTGAGTAGATGTGCTTTAGGTATTCCTCCTTGATGCTTTCCTTCTTGGTCTTTCCTTGCCCTTTCTCGAATTTTCCTATTTCTATAATCTTTCTTAGCTCTTGGTACTCATTTTTTCCAAACGGCTTTTTGTTGAAACTTATCTTGAAGCCGTTGTAGTTGCCTTTTATATGGCTTGCTGTAATTGAGATTCCTGCGGCCACCCCCGTTGCCATAGCGCGTCCGGTGTACTCATAAAAATTGATCATAGGGGTTGTAACTATACCTAGATCAACTACATTGCACCCTGTGGAGGTTACACCTTTTGCAAAGCTGTCCTTAAGAGTTTCACCGGATGGTCTTTTGTCGTGCCCTATCCCTATTGTGGGTTTCTGGTGGGTTGGGGTATTGCACAAAACGAATGTGCCCAGGGCCTTTCCGAGAAGAAGAGCTACAGTATCTGTTAACTCTTTGCCGTACTGGCCACGGATGTCGTAGGAGTGGAAGATTGAGTTTGGCAGGTTCACATGTTAATCATACAACAGTGAGGAGTTAAGAGGTGTGGAAGCTCGTATGGTGAGGGGTTTTTGTTAAATGGAGGCGAATAGTAGTTGGAGGGAGGAGGATAAATCTTCGGGGAGTTTTGAGGTTTTGTAAGCCCGATCGATCTCCAGAAGTTTCTTGTTAAGTAAGGTAAGTTCCTCTTCGGTAAACTTACTTGCTTGGGATTGGAGCTTTCCTTTCTGCCAGCTGGGGAGGTTTGTGGTTTCCGGATCCAGTTTTACCCATAAGAGCAATCGAGTTTGGCGTGCAAGCATCGCAAATAGTAAGTCTGCCTCAATTTTCTTTGCACTGTCGTGGTAGTTTTTTAGAAGGCTACTTGCGTTGTTTGGGCGAAGGTTGTCTAGAAGTATAAATAATGTGCTTGGGAGTTTGAATTCTTGGACTGTAAAGATCGTGTTTAGTTTTTTAACTGTAGTTGGCGGGAGAGATTTGTTTTCCCAAAACACCACCATTAAATCGAAATTGGATTTGAGTGTTTTCTCAATTGACTCCAGTAAATCAAAAGCGTCTTTGTGGTTTTCGAAGAATTTTTCAACGACAAGTAGCCTTTTTTCGGAAAACAACCCCACTGATCGTATCGAAAGCCCGAGCTCTTCGTTTGTTGGTTTGTCTAGTCTTGCCACCTCATAGCCTTTATTGGTGAATTCGTCGATTAAAGAAGATAATTTGTTGCGGGAGCCGACGGTATTTTCTCCGTGAAGGACGGTTGGTTTCATTTGTAATTTATCATTGCGGCGAGTTCCCGTACTCGCCGTTCGTTGACACCCCCTTTTTGTCTGTGGGCGACCAGAGCGCCGGAGAAATTCTTGGGAACATGGAGAAGCTCGTGGATTAGGACGTGGTCCTGGTCTTTTGGAGAAAGTTTTCTAAACTTTTCACTAATCACCTCTAGGATGTAGGCAGGTTCGGTTTCGAGGGTTCGTTGCCAGATTCTATTCAATCCCCAAATTCTTGCGTATGCGCGGGTATTGGCGCCAGTGCTTTCGTAGCAGAATATCCTTTTGGTTTGGATATTTTCCATCTGGCAATCCTTGGTAAGCAGTTTAATTCTCTCTTCTATATCTTTGGCGAGGTGCCATTCTATCTTTGATCGCTTTTTCCTTCTTTTCATTCAAGCTTGAAGACTTCTGCACCTTCTTTCACCGCAGTTGTGGTTTGCAGTCCGATTGAGTCCCCGGCTTTTGCTGCCTCGACTCTTTGATGCTCTATCTGCATAGAAGTAACTTCCTGGTCAAATAGCTCTTCTCCGCCCCGTACGAACCGGACAGTATCCCCTACTTTTAGGTTGCCGGTTAGGTTTATTGCTGCTACGCCTATTTTGTCGTAGAAATGAGCAACCTCTCCGACAAGGTTTAAATCTTTAGGTGTGTGATCCTTCATTTGTTACTTTGATGTGAGTATAGGCTATTGCGATTGCGTCGGCAACGTCGTCGAAGAAGGTTTTTTTCTTTGGGGGAGCTTCCAGATTAAAAGTGTCGCAAATAGTTTTCTTCATCAGTTTTTTATCGGCCCTGCCAGAGCCGGCAATTCGTAGCTTTACTTGTCCCGGAGTATACCAATAGAGTGGGACTTCCTGTTTGGAGGTTGCAAGCATAAAGACCCCTTGGGCTTGCGAAACAGCAATGGCGGTTTTTTGGTTTGAAAAGAAAAACAATCTTTCCATTGCGACAACGTCCGGAGTGTGTTCTTGTAAAACAACTAACATTTTCTCGTATATTTCGTCTAAGCGTTTTGAGGGATTACCGGTATCTTTAGTTTCGATCCAGCCGTAGGCCTTTAGGTGGGGGGTTTTGTCGCCGTTTCGTCCAGAGGACGACCGGCCTTTGGCCGGTACCTCTAACAGTCCGTACCCTGTTGTGGCGGTACCGGGGTCGATTCCTAGGATGAGCATTGAGGAGAGTATACCACAGGCGGTAAGGAGTTAAGGGGTGTTGATGCTGGTGTTGTGTAAATTATCTGGCTGTGGTTGTAAATATACATTAGAACTTCGCGGAATCTTGTTACTTTGTGGTACTATGTGGGGCGTGATCAATTGGCGCCATCTTTTTGTTCTTTTTACAGCTCTTAGTGTTGGATTTGTGACAACTTTTTTAATTGTAAAAAGTAGACCAGGGTCTTTTGACAACGGGAAAAGTGAGAGCAAGGAGAGTTCGCTTGGGTTGAAAAATGACGCCAGTGAGAGTGCTGAGAAAATGGAAAATTTACCCCCATTGATGGAATTTGATTCTAAAAAGATTTATTCTGCTGTTTTGACTACTGACCAAGGGGATATAAAAATTCAGTTTAATCCTCAAGAGACTCCTCTTACGGTAAGTAATTTTATATATCTATCTAAAAAGGGTTTTTACAATGGGACGGTATTTCATAGGATAATTCGCGGTTTTATGATCCAGGGGGGAGATCCAAAGGGAGATGGGACGGGGGGACCGGGATACAAGTTTAAAGATGAGCCAATTGTCGGCAGTTATACAAGGGGTACTGTTGCTATGGCTAATTCGGGGCCGGATACTAATGGCAGCCAGTTTTTTATAATGCACCAAGATTATGCGCTTCCTAAAAATTATGTAATTTTTGGGAAAGTTGTTTCGGGTTTGGAGGTTGTTGATAAAATTGCAACAGCTCCTGTTACTATCTCTTCTTCTGGGGAGAACTCAGAGCCTGTGACTCCTGTTAAGATAACTTCTGTGGAGATTGAAGAGAAATAGAAGCACAAAAGATGTGTTGATCGGTGCGAACGGAGGGGTGGGCAACCTTTTGGGTCACTTTCTTCTCCGTTCGCCACGTTGTGGCAACTTCCGGCGTCTTCGCCTTTATGCCACCTGGACGATGGGAGCGCTTGCGTTCGGTGTCCACTCTGAGCGGTCGCCCCGGATCTGCCGATGGTAGCAGATGTAGTCGACGACGTCGCCTACAGATGATATAGCATTGGCTGCGTCGTCGGGGATGCCGTCTAAGCCGAACATCTCCTCGACAGTCATAATGACCTCGACGATGTCGAGCGAATCGAGTTTTTCCTTCAGGACAAAGGCTGGGGTGACGATGATGTTCTCGTCGAGCTTCACCTTACCCCGCAGCGCGCCCGAAACTAGTTGATTGAACACTCCGAGCCAGTTGACAGGGAGTGTGATTTCTGGTTCCACCAGCTTTGGGGCTTGTACTTTCAGCCAGTCGGGGTCCATGTTTACCACGGTGCCACTCCTCTCGTTTTACACAACAAACTGCCTGTGCGACTGAATTATACCAATTTCTTGAGGAATTTGTAATTAAAGCTTAATTCTTTGTATCGGTTTGATATATAATTTAGGTATGCAGCTGACTGTTGAGCGGTTGGATGGTGCTTTGGTTTCCCATGCTGAGGTTGGGGGAGTGTTTCAAAGAAGAGTCGGCGAAATTTCAGGTCTCCTTTCTTGTGGGTCTGTTCGTGACATGTGGGACGGACTTCCTTCCTCGCCTCGCCATCTTGATTTGTTTACTGGGACTGGGGCAGGGATTGTGGCTGTAAGTGGCAGTTTGTCTGCTGTTAGGAAAGCCCCTTCGGTCACTGTTGGTGTTGATAAATTTGGAATAAAGCCACTTGGTCATATACCGTTTGCCGCTTCTGTTTACCGTCGGAGTGGTTACTCGCTTAGCAAAGCCGAAACTGAGTCTAATGTTTCAACTATTGCTGGTGATGTTTTGATCGTTCCGGCGGATGCTTTGGCCTATGTGGGGAGTTTTTCAGAAACTGCTTCGCCCTTTCCTTTTGACCTTGTGACTGGGTTTTCCCTACCGGTTCACGGAACTGTTCCCGAGGAAATTGTAGACTTTTTATCGCTTGTTTCGAGTATTGACTCGTATAAAGTTCCGACCCTTTTTACTTTTGCGAAGAGATCAAGCTATCAGATGGTTAATTTGCAGGCGGGCCTTGATGTTGCCGGTCTCTCCTCCGGCTGGAGGATATACAGAAAACCTCTTGGCTTGGGTGATTCCGACTGGGATTGTTGGATTTTGACAAACTGCGGTGAGGTAAAGTGGTCCGACTGGGACTCGAACCCAGAACACCCTGCTTAAAAGGCAGGTGCTCTAACCATTGAGCTATCGGACCGATGTGGTCTATTTTACCAACTTGAGTTGTTTTTTTCTACCTTCTCTCGAAAGGAGGCACCTACTGAGGTGTTGGTTTCTGGATCTAAAGATTGTCTTTTGGTATAATTTGGGGGTTCGGCCCCATCATCTAGCGGTCCAGGATACTGGGTTTTCATCCCAGACACGCGGGTTCGATTCCCGCTGGGGTCACTTCGGCAAGTCGCAGATCCTCGGAAGAGGGCTCAGTGCAAGCACCCCCAATAGGCTGAGTGCAAGATACACTATGATATGGTTCGTATATCTGCTTCTTTGCGATCAGAAAACTTTTTATATAGGTATTTCTAATGACCTCAAGAATAGATTCTTTCAGCATAAAAACAAACAAAACATCTCCACAAAGAAGTTTTCTGATCTTAGACTTGTTTATGCAGAACAATACATAAACAAATATGAAGCTGCAAGACGCGAGTATCAACTCAAAGGTTGGTCACACGCAAAGAAGCAGATGTTAGTTGATGGCAAACTCGGAATCAATGCTTGTACTGAGTTGGCGAAAGAGATCATAGGCGGGTTTGAATTTTGAGTTTACTTCGAGTCTGCCGAGAAGATTCCCGCTGGGGTCACTGAAAAAGCTATTTCTTTTTCCAAATAGAACGTAACCTAAAAAAGGTTATAACTGGAAATACTACTAAACTTACTAGCGAGGGTATAGCGAAAGTAGGATACTCTGTGAAGCTTGCTGTTGCTGCTTGATGAAAAATGTATAGGAATACGAAAAATAATAGCCAGAGAAGAATTATACCAGCAAGATTGATAACACTTAAAATAATCTTCTTAATGGGCATTCGACTCTACAGTATCTCTTTCCACCAAGTTTGTAAAGCCAATATCGCGAGGTTTGATATGAATTTTATACCAGCTCTCGAAATAGGGGTTCCAATCATGAGACAGGTGGCTCACCAAACTGGATAACCTCCAGATTAGATTTGAATTCAGGTTCATTTAGCTTGCTAATTTTGGTTCGAATCATACTTTCCTTCATTTATCGAACTAGCCTCAAATCTTAAAACACCCAATCTGTTACCTGAACCATACTTGAAACATCAACTTCCCAGACAATATTTGCACCCGTACCCTTTTGAAGTCAATCCATAGTATTCACTTTGGAGAACTATCCTTCCACATGAGTAACATTGTACATATCCGTTTGGTGTCGTCCCGACAACTGTTACTGGTTGCCATTGAGATGGGGAAATGGAAGCGGAAGAGGAGGGAGATAACGAAACTGATCCTAGACCAATAGTCCCAGCATTTGATGGACTTAAGGATGCAGAAGGACTTCCACTTACTCGTATTCCGTCGTTTACATTAATAAGATAAGTAAGTGGAAGAGTGATTTTTTTCTCTGACTGAAGATCTTTTTTCGTTATCCTTTTAGGATCGATTGTTTCAATAAATGGTGCGAGTGACGAAAATATTTCAATTTTATTTGTAGATTTTTCACTCCATTCCTTTTGAAGAAACGGGTGGATGACACTTTTCCCCTCGTCTGAATATTTCCAGTCGTTGTCCTTAGCTATTATTACAAGATCCTCATCGATACACGTTTTGAGTAACAACTCCCAAACTATTTCATCTCCCAAAGGATCTGAGCTTTTCCCCGGAGGATTACCTTTTTGCTTTCTAATTTGTGCAACTTCAAGAATCTCTGTATCTTCCTTGATCTCTTCAGAGCATTTAAGCAATCTCTCTATATGTTTCTCAAGTATGTTATCTACAGCAGCAAGAGATTGTTTCCTAACTTCTTCAATCACTTGATTATATTTATTCAACAAATCTTGTGCCTCTTTAAATTTTTCGCCTTCCTCGACTCCGGCAGGAACTTCAGGTATAGAAGCCTTCAAAACGTTACCCTTAGAGAACCTTCTATAATCCATGGGTATTCCTCTATATATCTCCTCCTTTGTTACCTTTGGGAATACTAATTTAAACTTTTTTTTCTCAAGAAGATCCTCAAATGTTTCTAGGACATGGATACGAACACCGTTACCCTTTAGGTAATCCATATATACACCTGCATCAACAAATACTCTCATCAGTCCTTACCCTCCTGTCTAACTTTTGATTTTTGAAATTCAACTTCAATTTTGGCCAATAGCTCCATTGGATTTTGATTCCCTTTATCGAATCGCATTTGTTCCTCTTCTGGGTCAAGAATAATTTGAACATAGTCTTTTTTTGACTGATCCTTAACTTTTCTACCCATTAATATCATTCCTTGTAATTTACCATCTTTTTGCCCAATTCTTGCCTCTACCCAATAATCCTCATTTTCATTTTCTGCTTTTACCACTCCTGGCGGTAAATCTAGAGAAACTACTCTTAAAGCAAGTCTTTGGTTTGCTTCAAATGCTCTGAGTGCTGCTTCTCTTAATCCAGCTATATCTTTTTCATTCGAACATTGAAAATTGCAAACAGTACAAGATAAACCACCTAATGGTTGGGTATTATTTTTGTAGCTTAATAATCCTCTGCATTTGGGACAATATGGACCATCGATATGGAGATCTGTCCTATCTATGTTTATATGTGTTTTATAGGAAGGGCCATACATCAGATTCTTATAGATAAAGAGTTCTTCAATTGGTTTACGCTTTATTGTTGGTTGAAAGGCTGCCATGTATGTCAGATTATATATGAATCTTCGGATTTTTTCTGGTATGTTTCCATCAGTTCCCAAAGCCATGCGATGATGTCAGCGATATTTAGCTTTAGTTCGAAAGAAAGTGAGGCTGGGTCACCGTATGGTTGAGACAAAGAGATGCATCGTCTCGTTTTGACTGTTACCGGTCTTAAAAAAAACACAAGTATTGATTGTGTCTGTCTTTTAAGCTAAAGTGTCCAGAGATAAATGGCTGTTGAGAGAGGACTTCTGCGCGAATCGAGCGAGATACCAACTCGCATTTGTTATATCGCATCAACCAGTGCTATAAAAATTGCGGCGTTGCAGGCAGCGTTAGGACCTGAAGTCGCCGTAGTAGGAAGAAAAGTAGCTTCGGGTGTACCCGAACAGCCAGTGGGGATTGAACAAACAACGCAAGGATTGAGAAATCGATTGGAAGCTTTGCGAAAAGCTTTGGAGAACGAGGGTATCGAGCCGGTTTTCCTTGCTAGTTGCGAAAACGGAATTGTATCTGATGGATGGGGCAATTGGATTGATGTTGGTACTGTCGTTTTAGAAAAGGATGGTCAGAGGGTATATGCTTGGACTGCGGGTGTGCAGATGCCAACCAGTTTTGTATTCCAGGCGAGTAGAAGGGGTTTTGCAACAACAACTGCAAGCTCAGTCATGGCAGAACAACTAGGAATTCCCCAAGCAGGAACTGATCCACATGCTTACCTCACAGGAGGATATGTCGATAGACAAGAGCTTCTTGCACAAGCGTTCGCTATTGCGATGATTCAAGTCGAATCAGGAACAAATCGCTTCAATGCAAACCCGAGTGCCTGAGGTTTGGAATATAGGCGTATTAAGCTCTCAAAAAGGGGTTCCAACCATGGGACAGGCGGCTCACTGAATATCTCCGACAGTCTAAGTCTTAATCCGTCTTGCTTATACTCCGCGAGTTTTGATACTTTATGTGTATGTTCCTTGCAAAGGTTTGGTCTTATTTAGCAGGACTGTTTACCTCGTTTCTTATTGTTCTTCATGTTATTAATCCAACACCTGCCCCTTCTCCCATGCTGGACGCCTCTTCCTCTGCACAAGTTGAAGCGTCTGCTTCAGGAGCAGTAAACCCAACCGTCACGCCTACTCCTTTATTGTTGAAACCATCTGTCGTACCGAAACCGACTACCAAACCGACCCCTCAAATTTCTATAAACAACACGCCTCCTGGTGCTGGGTATCAGCGACAAACGGTTCAAACTGATATTGGAAGTTTTACGGTTGACATAATTGCAGCCGATCTTGGTTCAACTAGAGTTATTGTTGATACGGCGTCTGAGTCAACTTGTACCAATAATTGCCCGACCGTCTCTTTGGGGGACTTCATAGCCCGGAATGGGGCGTTTGCAGGAATTAATGGATCATATTTTTGTCCAGAGTCTTACTCTCAGTGTGCTGGAAAAACCAACAGTTTTGACACTCTTCTTATGAACAAAAATAAAGTGTATTTTAACTCTGATAACAATATGTATTCAACAGTTCCTGCTGTTATTTTCGGGAATGGATATATTCGGTTCATCCAACAATCTTTAGAGTGGGGACGTGATACTGGAATTGATTCTATGATTGCCAACTATCCAATGCTAGTTTTTAACAACAACGTTGTGGGATATTCCACAGAGGATGGGAAGCTTACCTCCCGAGGTCCGCGAAGCTTTGTTGCCAACAGAGGCTCAATGATTTATATCGGGTTTGTGAACACTGCGACAGTGGGAGAGGCGGCAAAAGTGCTTGGGGCGATGGGGATGGAGAATGCTCTTCACCTAGACGATGGCGGATCGACTGCACTTTGGTATGGTGGGTATAAAAAGGGCCCGGGTAGGAATCTTGCGAATGCGGTCTTATTTGTGAGTAAATAATTGTCTTGAGCAATTTACCTCTCGAGCTTCACTTTAACGTCAAGATTTGCCCCGTCGTAGTCAAATACGAACGTTACAGGCTTATCGAAATTGTTGACAATATATAGATTTTGGCGCGCGCTGTTTTCCTTTGCACCAGGCTGAAAACGGATTGAAACTCCGTATTCTTTGGGCACATCGTTGATCTTAGCAAAATTGTGGCTGGCAAGAGAGACCGTGGTAAGTCCTGCGTCTTTGGCAGCCCAATAAATTAGTGAGGCTAAATGGCACACTCCGTCTCCCACTAAATATCCATCAGATTTAAAGCCGTCGGTAGAATTAAAGTGGGCATTAGTGGTTTTAACCACGTTTCTGGCATATTCTGGTAAAAGTTGATCGTGGAATGCAAAAGCTTGTCCAGGCTTGAGGGTAAACTCATAACGCATAGGTTTCCCTACATTTTCCCAGGAAATGTCTTTTTTGTCTTTAACTGAGCCATCCAGGTATTTGAGGGTCAGCAAAATGTTGTCCTTAAAAACGTCGTTTACGAACTTGTTATCGTACCTATTCTCAAGAGAGAAGCTTCTTTGGGCAATTTGCACAGAAGGCGTCCCAGGAGCCTGAGGCTTTGGGTTGCTGAGCAGGATTACTAGATATTCGATTAAGGGTAACATGTATATAAAAAAATCCCGAGCGTGTACTCAGGATGGTCTATTATAGCATATTATAGGTTAGAAGTCAAGTTACGGGGTTCTTTACATGGGGCTTTAAATCTTCTAGTCTGGAATTATGCCAAAAGCCAAGCGCGCACACTCAGCCGGCTTTGGGTTTACTGCCATTCTCCTATTTGTCTTAGTGGCCGTCTCCTTTTTTGCTTTTACTTCTACTCGTACGCCGTGTGCCAATTCTTTGAGTTGTAAGGAGAGCTTGCAGCTTCGAATTGAGAACGACCAAGTTGCTACCTTTGGCGGGCAGACGATAACTCCTCCGAAGGTTGATCTTTCAGAGGCCGATTCCCCCAAAAAGGTTTTAGCAGAAACATCTGGAGGTGATGGGGAAAAGCATATTTATGTTGATCTGGGTACTCAAACCCTTACTGCGTACGAGGGCGAAACAGTTTTTATGCAAACTCCAATTTCGTCTGGAAAATGGGGGAAAACACCGACTGGTGACTTTAAAATCTGGGAAACACTTCGTGCAACAAAAATGTCAGGAGGTTCGGGGAATGATTATTATTATCTTCCAAATGTTCCGTATGTCATGTTTTTTTCGAACGATAAGGTAGCTCCTGGCCGCGGTTTTGCCCTTCATGGGGCATATTGGCACAATAATTTTGGACACACGATGAGCCATGGGTGTGTCAATATGAGAATTGTGGATGCGGAAAAACTTTACTACTGGGTACACCCTGTGGCTGAGCGGAATGTAAACGTTGCCACAAAGGATGACCCTGGTACTTTAATAACGATATATGGCGAATCTTCTAACTAAAATTTTTGTAGCGGCGAGTGGGCTGGTTTTGGTGGCCATTGCGGTTTTGCAGGTGCGAGAGCCCATAAACCCGGTTCGCATCATCCCGTCCCCTCCGGTTGTCATGGCTGAAGCCTCTGGGACTGTGACGGTTGGTTCTCCTGATGGTAAGTCGAACTTAACAATGAAGACTGAGAAAGGGGAGGCCCAGGATATTTATACATTCTTTATACAGGAAAAGGATGGTGTTGAGAGCGAGATCTATAAAAAGAACGTGCCTGCTGGTACTGCAATATCGATTCCCTTTAACACCTTTTCTCCTGATAACAAATATCTATTGCTTAAGGAGGCGAGTTCAGCTTCGGTGATCTATTTTGTTGTGTCGACAAATGGCAAGCCTTTTAGCGAGGACTTGCCGGTAGCAGAGATAACGACCCCTTTTTTGCTTAAATACGAGAAGTACAACATCACGGATGTAACTGGGTGGGGCGGGTTGAACCTTGTGGTTATAAACACAGATAAGAAAGCTGGGGGTACAGGCCCGTCGTTCTGGTTTGATGTATCGAGCAGATCATTTATCCAACTTTCGACTCGGTTTTGAGTGGAGTTCCTGACTTTACCCAAATATCAAAAGCTCCTCTTCGGCACGAGTAACTGCGGTGTATAACCACCGTCTCCACATTTCCTCGTCTGATTTACCGAATCGCTCCTCGAACAAAACAACTTTTTTTGCTTGAGAACCTTGTGCTTTGTGGACTGTTAGTGCATACCCAAAGTCAAATAGGTCTCCCCGCATAAATCGCCCCCTCTTTTGGGTAAAGTTCAGTGCGGAATTTGCCCCAAACTGCTCTCTTGCAATCAACCCCTTGTAGACGTTCTTTTCTCCATCCATCTTAATTTCCGCTTTGTACCAAGCCATATCTTTGTTCTCAATAGCCAGGATTTCTCCTAACATTCCATTAAATACTCGTGTTTTGTGGTTGTTTCGTAAGCAAATTACCCGATCCCCTTTTACTGGTATGCTTGGATTGCGGTCTAGCGAACTCCTGATAAACGTATTGATTCGTACTCGTGTTGTATTGTACCCACATAAAATTAATGTGTCTTTTTTGTAGGAATTTAGCGTGTGTTCGATGATTTCTTCAGTCTCGACATCTGTTCGTTTGATTTTTTTAACTTGACTTCCAAATGCTCCAAACGGGATTACTCCTTTTTCCCTGGCATATATCGAGATTTGAATGATTGGATTACCTTTTGCCTGCCTGTGTATTTCTAAGAGAGTAAGCTCGGGGCTCTTCATTAGGTTAAACTGACCGTTGATAGGAGGAAGTTGGCCGTGGTCTCCGACTGCAATAATAGGGACTCCATAGCTTGTTAGATCTTTCCATATGTTCTCATCAACCATCGAAGCTTCATCTATTATGACTAAATCGAAAGGCAATGATTCTTTTGGCGTCCAACCAATGATTTCTTCTTTACTGTTTACTAAAGGAGAATAAATAAGCGAGTGGATGGTCCCTACTACATCTTTCTTGTATATTGACTGGTTATCTTGCAGTTTGTGTGCTAGGACTCGTGAGGCTTTACCTGTAAAACTTGCAAAGGCTACTGTTTTCTTCTTTTGTTCTTCGTGAATTTTTTTACGAAGAATGGAGATGAGCGTTGTTTTACCGGTTCCCGCGTATCCGCCAAGCGTTATGGATCCGCCGCTCGCTGCTTTTTGCCACGAATAAAGGCTTTCTAGTGCTTTGTTTTGATCAAGCGATAAGTCAATCACAAAGAGATTCTACCATTGATTGTGAGCGAGGAGTGTTGCCGGTTTTGGGAACTTTATAGGTAGGCGTGGATAAGGAGGATTCCTTTTAGGATTTTGCGTGCAAGGGATCGGAAAGTTTTTTTGGGTGGGGTTGGTTGTTCAATTTCTTTTTTCCCAACCGTGATGTTTTGAGTTCTCTCAAGGGTTATTTTGTTGTTCTTTTCGAGAACTACTTTTATCGTATATTCGCCCGGATTTTTTGGAGTTCTTACTTTAAGTTCTGCGTTTAGTGCCTCTCCCGGACGGGTGTTGACTTCCATTTCTCCTGGTTCAACTTTTAGATCGGCGCCTTCAACTCTTAGAATGTATCCGTCTTCTTTTTTCCATATTGCCTGGCCTTTGTTGTCAAGTTTAAAGGGCAATACATAGTTTTTGTTTACCAGCAAGGTTTCTGGTAGTTCGATATTGAGTATTGGGTCTTCTTTTTGTATTGGCTCGCCTTTTGTTTTAGAAAAAGCTTGTACCGCTTTATACTGTCCCTTAAATTGTTCTCCCATTTTCCATGAGAATTCTGAGAATAAGCCGTCTTGATAGTTAAGAATAAAAGGGGTTACGGCGATAATGTTTCTATTATTCCAGATGGTTTGGTAGGCCAGTTCTATGTTTTGGGCGATTTGTATTTCGCTGAGGAGTTTTTCAGACCATCCGGTCTCGGTAATAAATATAGGAAACCTTTTTTCTATCCCCAACTGGTTTAGGAATTCTTCTTCCCAGAGATATGTGCTGACACTTCCCTTTCCTCTTTTTTGTGGGGAACTTGAGAAGCCTGGATTAGGATATGAGTGTGAATTCCAACCATCAATTGATTCAAATATATGAGGTTTGTTTGCCAGCATATCTTGCAGGAACCTTTCTTCCGAGATTGTGTCTTTGCCTTCTGGGGCTGAGGCATCGAGACCAGCGTTCAGAATAAAAAAGTCTTCGTCCTCCTCCTTTAGTTTTTTAGAAAAAGCCTCGACCACTTCTGCGTAACCCTTGGGGTCTATCTGCCCACCCCATTCTTTTGCGTGATTGGGCTCATTGAAAAGTATTACGTATTTGTTTTTAATGGGCCAATTTAGAGAATTTAGGAAGTTGGCCCAAGCTGGTGCGTCGCCTGGGGCTGGTTTTTTCCAGAACGAACCATTGGGTGTAGTTGCCAGACGGACGAGAGGAATAATGTGTTTTTCTCGGCAAATGTCAAAGAAGTCTTGCCATTTGGAGTAGTCCCTATCGTTTTCCTGCATGACGATAGTCACATATCCCCAGTCGCCGTTTTGGGAATTTATGAGATTTCGGGCGTCCTCCAGATCGTTCGTGTCGGTTATGTGGATACCAAAACGGTTGTTGGGAACTTCCAGAGGATTGTAAACTGCATGGACTGGGCTTACTGCGTTGAACAGTATCAGGAGAGCAGAAGTTATACCAAATAGATTTTTCATGAAATGAAGAGGGTTCTGGGCAAACTAGCGGTGTGTTTAGGCTGCTCTTGTCCCTGTTGCCTGTAGGAGTCGTTGTATGGTCGCCGCAGCCTGTTCCCGTGTGCGTCCGTCTCGCCTTGATCTGGTTATTGGTTGTGGTGCGGGGGTTTGTTCTGGGGATCGCGCGACTATGTGCCAGAAGTAGTCGTGCACTTCTGTCGTGGAGGGGCGGAAAGCTGGCGGGGGTGCTTGGTAGATTTCTCCTGCTGGCTGATTTGGTGTTACAGCTACTGTTCCGTTTGTAGAAGGCTGTTGGCCAATTTGTGCCATTCGCCCTATTAGTCCGATTCGGGATCTTTGACGGGCTTCTACTGCAGCGTAAAGGTGGGCATAGAACTTTTCACGAGTTAAAGAGTGGCTTACTGCACGCAATACGTCATAATTTTCCTGGCAAATTCTTTCAAATTCTTTTTGTGTTTTAGTCAACTCTCTTGGTTCTTTGTTAAGTGAGTTGTAGACTTCGGCTGTGCTTTTCCGTTCCCACCTTGAGAAATCTGAGGCAAGACGCCAATCACCGGTCTTATCTTTTTTTGCTCCCCGACGGCTCCATGCGGCTTGGTTTGCACCAGACGCATAGGTAATTTCCCAATCCAGTGCGTGGTTTGATAATTCGACAGGATAAGGAAGGTTCGTTTCTTTGATTTGTTTCTCTAGAAGTCTAAGGGTTGTTTCAATTAATTCTCTGTCAATTAGATGGTAGAAACGGAGTGAGTCTGTTCGGCCTTCGCGGGCGATTTCCAGAAAGACTGGTGGTATGTCCTTGGGGTATACACGCCAAAGTAGTTCGTGGTCGCCCCGAAGCCTTTCTGTCATAGTTTGTTCTGGTTGAGTTGGAGTCAAACGTTCTTGCATTGCGCCCCATTTTACCATAGGTTATATTTAATGTGTGCTGCCTCCACAAACGCAAGTAGATTTACTCTCATTGTTTTCGATTGAAAACATTCCTTCGGAGGATGCGTCAAAAGTTGCAGAATCTTGGGAAGAGATGGCGACACTTGTTATCTTCATGAGTATTTTGGAACATCTTGATCGGGAAACAGCCAAAGAGTTTTTGGCAAGGTTTCATAATCCGGAAACCAGTAAAGAGGCAGTTCTCTGGGCAAAGCAGATGATTCCAAACTTAAACGAAATAGTGAAAAAGCGTTTGGAGGAAGAAATGAAATATGTTGCTCAAAAGTTATGACTGAACCAACTCCTCTTATTACCCCTATTTGGTCTGCGGCGGACGGGAAACAACCTTCTGACTATTTGAGAGAGGCATTTGGCGGCAAACTTGAAGAGCGGAAGACTCTTTTGAGTCCGGATGCCCGTTTAAGCCAAGGGGGGCGAGAGGTTGCAAGACAAGCTTTTAGTGAACTCCAAAGAGCTGGGAACAAACCTGAAGATGTCCTTGCCGCGGCTGTAGAACTTAGGGGGGATTTGCGGGCGAACATGAAGTCCATAAGGAGGCATATTCGTTCGGAGTACAGAGGGGAGCTGAAAGAGCAAGGGACGAAACTTTCCCGAGAGGAGTTTAACCAGGAACTCGGGAAGCGTCTTGCGCACAATGAATCTGTTAACGATGTGGTTTTGACCAGAAGACTTCTTACAAGTGTTACCCAAAGAGCAAGAAGTGAGATACAGAAGGGGGCACGGGATCAGGCAAGGCAACAGATAACCGATCAGCGCCTTAGTGAACTTAGACAGGAATTGACTGCTGCTGGAAAACGAGTTCCATCTGAGGCACTTTTAAGAAACATTGTGGTACAAAGGATATTAAAAGAGACTCGGTTGGCGGCGGCTAATCAGGTTTCTGAGGTAGGGGTGGTAGAACCAAGACACGAGGACCGGTCGGAGAGCCCTGTAAGGTGGACCAAGATTCGACTTGATGCTCTAAAACAGGAACCTGTTGAACAAAGAGTGCCGATGGAAGATGAAATTAGTCGAAGTCAATATGTACGCGAGTTACTTGGTGAGCGAATGCAGGCTATTCGTGATCGTATACGGAATCGGATGATAACGCTTGGCTGGCAGGCGGGAAATGTGGCCAGCGAAGTCAAAGGAATGTATGACCGCGCGAAGAGACACCCGTATGTTACCCTTGTTGCTGCGCTCACACTCTCCGGAACAATCGCTGCGTCGCGGGGTGCTTTTGATTTTTCACCAGCAACGCCAATAAGGGAGACTGCTCCCCGCTCTACTCTCTACAAGCCGGAGACACAGCCTATTATTCAAGAGGTCACGCCAATACCTACCCCAAAACCTGAGGCACCAAAGCCGAAGGAGCCGGAACCTGCTTACGGGACTGTTGTTGGAAAAAAGACTGAGGGAGTTGTTTCGGGAACCAACCAAAGAGTTCTTTTACCACGCGATCAAGCGGTCAAGATCCTTGGTTATGCAGATGCGACAAATACAGTTAGGGTTGAAGATCCCAGAACAAGACAGGTACTAGAGGTGGCGGTTGATCAATTGGATGTTGATGGGTCGATTGTTCCCAAAGAACAGATGCCAAGACAAGAGGGTTTTGGGATTAGGAACGATTGGTCTGAACTTATGGATAAAGTACCGGAGATTGGAGCAAGTATGGTGAGGATTTCAGGAGGGCATGGAGAACTGTTGACAACAGATGGAGACGCCAGACAAGCAATAGAGGCGGCAATGGTGCAAAAACTAGATATTGTTTATGATCTTAATCCGGGAGAAAAAATCTCAAGAGATGAGACACGTAGAAGGATTAAGGATTTTTTGTCAGTTGTTGGCTCATACGACAAGAAGATTATTCTGGAGCTAGGTAATGAGCCTGACAACAGGGAGGTCGCTTATTGGAAAAATAGGGATCTTGCAACATTTGCTCAGTGGGTTGCCGAGGCAACAGATGAGGCTAGAAAGTTAAATCCGAACGTAGAAGTTGTTGTAGGAGCGCTTGCGGATACTAGACTTCAGAAGACATTGGTAAGAAACGTTGTTGCGGAGTTGGGAAAACTGGGGATTGACCCCGGCAGTGTTGTGTGGGGGGAACATGCGTATACGATGCAGCAGTTAGTCGAAAATACCGATCGGGTGCGCCAGGCGGTAGGTGATGGGAAAGTTATGTTGACAGAGTTAGGGTCTCGAAAAAATAGTGGGAACGACAAACTCGTTGACATGATTGATAAAGCAAAATCCCTGGGAATTCTTAGAATTATTGTACATGAGTTGACACAATCATCAGAGGGTTATGGTCTACTTGATCCGTATACAAGGAAGGTATATACAACCTTTTGGCAGATACAGCGACTTAATCTTGAGGCGGCAAGGATGCAATCTGCGCCTGCTGCTGAAATTTAGTGATTGGGTGCTTAATTACTAACGAGCACCTCTTGACATTTGTAACGCATTGCGTTACATTGAGTTGGTTATCGATTAATGCTATCTGTACTTCGTTTGATCTGGGACTCGTGGAATGTATCTCATATTGCACGCCATAAAGTAACACAGGATGAAGTGGAAGAGGTTTGTCATAATGATCCGTTAGTCCAAGAGGGAAAGAAGAACTGTTTATTGGTAATCGGCATCACGAAAGACAAGAAAGTCTTATCAATAATACTCGATTATGAAGATGGGAAAGGTGTCTACTATCCGGTAACGGCAAGGGCAGCAAGTAAGAAGGAACGGAAACTATATAAACAGGAAGATGACAAAAAATAAAAGATCAATTCCAGAATTTGAAAATCGAGAGGAGGAGGCTAAGTTTTTTGATACCCATGATATGGCGGATTATCAGAATGAATTTAAAACGGTTCGGGCTCGTTTTGCTGGTAATTTATCAGAAGGAATAACTATTAGACTTGATCCTAAAACACTTTCTGAACTGCGCTCTCGCGCGAAAAAGAAAGGGCTTGGTCCTACGACTTTGGCCCGTATGTGGGTTCTTGAACACCTAAATAGACAGCACGCTTAACTATAGTGGCTTATTACTTATTCTTTACTGGCTTACATTTTTAAGGAGTCTTACTTCTTCTCCGTCAATTGCGACTACATCAATTCTCAATAACTCCGGGGTTTGGGGGTTTAGGAGTTTATAGTACTCCCCTGTTTTTATAATTGATCTTAGCTTTCTTGGGGTGACAGCTTCCTCTGGGTAGCCATGGTTGCTATCTCGGCGGGTTTTTACTTCTACAAAAACGAGCGTGTTGTGATCAATTGCTACAATGTCTATCTCTCCAAGCTTTGACCGGAAGTTCCGGGTAAGGACCTTGTAGCCTGATTTTTCCAGGAAGCGTACGGCTTTGTTTTCCCCTTCACGACCAAAGCGCTGACGATCCATAATTTTAGAATATCAAAGATACCGGACATTAGACATCAGACATTGGAGGTAGATTACTTGGAGGATTTTTTGGGGGAAGCTTTTTTGGAGGTGGACTTGACGGTTGTCTTTTTCTTTCCACTTTTCTTTGCTGACGCCAGTTGAGCCGCGCGCTTTCTGAGATAACCCTTTGTAACTTCTGCAACTTCACGAGCGGATTTGTCGCGAAGATAATAAAGCTTGGCGCGTCGGACTTGCCCCTGGGAGAGAATATCAACCTTTTCGATTAAAGGAGAATTTACCGGGAAAATTCTTTCAATACCGATATTTCCTGCGCCGATTCGACGAACTGTGAAAGATTTATTGTCGCCATGTCCTCGAGTTGCAATAACCAATCCGTCAAAAAATTGAATCCTTGCCCGATCGCCCTTTGGCCCGGATTCGGTTATTTTTTGGTGGACACGGACTGTGTCACCGATTGAAAAAGAATGATCTTTGTGTACGACGCTGAGAGCCATAGTGGAGGTATTCTAACACAATTCGAGCCTGTTTTGTAATTTTCAATTCAAAATTTGAAATTTGAACTCAAATTAGAAAGTAAAAATTCTAAATTAAAGCAAAATGTTTTTTATCTTCTCCTCAAGCGACTTGTTCCAGGCGACCCCGTACGACAGCTTGATTTTTTTCTCCCCGTAGCTGTTTTCTACTAGTATGGTTAAATCCTGGTCTCCTTTGTTTGACTGAAGAATCTGGTTTATTTCAAGTAAAGCTTGGGGTTTTGTGCCTCTTGGGATCCTGAGTATGTTTTCTGCTTCTTGGAAACGAGCCGTAAAGTTTTGGGGTGGGGCCTCTTCTATTGTCATTACTGTGTTGACGATTAAAGACAAAGAGTCCTCTCTGTATTCGACTTTACCTTCGATAATTAAAGGTTGGCTCGCGTCCCAATAAGCTCTGGTTTTGTCGTAAATAGTCGGAAAAACAACCATTTCGATACTTCCCGTATCGTCTTCGAGGCGAGCAAAACACATTTGTTTACCGCCGTTTTTTGTATTAACTACTCTACATTCTGCGATTACTCCTCCGATTTTAACGGTTTGTCCAATATGGGAATCTGGCTTGATTGCTCTTATTTTGTGCGTTATCCTGTCTGCAATAAGTGATAATGAGCGGCTTAGCGGGTGGTCTGTTAGGTAAAGTCCAAGAAGTTGTTTTTCCAGGGCTAGTTTCTCATCTTGTGTAAACTCGTCAACCTGGGGAAGGTTGTCTCGCAGGAAATCTTTAGGAAGTTTTGTTTGTTCTTCCTCCCCGCCGAACAAACTCTCTTGGTCGCTGGTTTTGCTGATTGCGGCTTTCGAGGCTTTATCCCGAATCTCGTCGATTGCTGCCAAGAGTGCTGCTCTGGGGCCGAAGGCGTCCATCCCGCCGGCTTTTATCAAACTTTCGAGGACTTTTTTGTTTACTTTTCTTGTGTCCACTTTTTTGCAGAAGTCGGAGAGAGAATGGAAGCGCTTATCCCTGAGGCGGGACGTGAGGATTGATTCTATTGCTTTATCTCCAACATTTTTGATGGCGCTTAGTCCGAAACGTATAGCACGACCTTCCAAAGAATCCTCCTTTTTAATAATCGTGAAGCCGGTTTCTGACTCGTTAATATCCGGGGGTAATACATGGATACCCATGCGCTTGCATTCTGTAATTGCCTCTGCAACTTTTTCAGTGAAGCCTGCGTCTGCGGTTAGTAAGGCACACATATACTCAACTGGGAAGTTGGCTTTCATGTATGCCGTTTGGTAGGCAACCATTCCATAAGAGGCGGCGTGAGCTTTATTGAACCCGTAAGCTTGGAAGGGTTCAAAAAGTTTCCAAAGATGGTCTGCAAAGTCCTGGGTTTGGCCGTTTTCTACAATTCCTTTTGTAAACTTTTCTTTTTGTGCGGCCATTTCTTCCGGGATTTTTTTGCCAACGGCTTTTCTGAACTTGTCTACCTCCTCCCAGTTATAGCCTGCTAGGTCCAGGGCGCAAAAGAGGAGGTCGTCTTGGTAAACTATCAGGCCGTAAGAGGCGCCTAAAAACTTCTCCATTCTTGGATCATCGTACTTAATGAGGCTTCGATTTCTTTTTCTTTCGATGTATTCCGGAATTGTTTGCATCGGACCGGGGCGGTAGAGAGCAACCATGGCCATAAGATCTTCTATGCGTTCCGGTTGAAGTTCTTTTAGCCATTTTGTCATTCCGGAAGAACCCATCTGGAAAACTCCCATTGTTTCGCCGCGACCTAACATTTCGAAAGTTTTTTTGTCGTCCAAAGGAAGTTCTCTTGTATTGACCTTTATTTCGTGTTCTTTTTCTACAATGTCGACTGCTGCTCCGAGAATTGCAAGGTTCCTAATTCCCAAAACGTCAATTTTAATCAAACCCACTTCTTCGGCAGCGTGCATCTCATATTGGGTTATAACGTGGTCTCCTGATGTGTCTTTCTGAATTGGGGTGAAGTCGGCTAGTTCTGTAGGGGATACAACTACTCCTGCTGCATGAACTGAGATTTGGCGAGCGCTGCCTTCTAGTTGGTGGGCGAGGTCAAGAATTTTTTTTGTATCGGCGTCTGTGTCGTACATCTCTTTAAGAGGGGGGGACGTTTCTAGTGCTCTAGGAACGCTTACCGGGAAGCCCTGTTTTGGAGGGGGAATAACTTTTGCAATTCGGTCGCCGATTGCGTATGGGTAGCCCAAAACGCGTGCAACATCTCGGACGGCGGCACGGGCAAGCATTCTTCCGAAGGTACAAATCTGTGCAACTTTGTCTTGGCCGTACTTTTCTCTTATGTAATCTATAATTAAGTCCCGTTTGTCGTCTGCAACATCGAAATCAATATCGGGAGGAGAAGGCCTAAAAGGATTTAAAAAGCGCTCAAAAGGGAGATAGTACTTTAATGGATCGACTGTTGTTATGCCCATGCAGAAGGAGACCAAGGAGCCTGCTGCGGATCCCCTGGTATTGGTAACAATGCCTTGAGCGTTTGACCAGTCTGCAAGGTCTGCCATTATAAGGAAGTATGCTGAGTAGCCCTTGCTTTTTATGATTTCTAATTCGTGGTTTAATCGATCTTCGATTTCTTTTGTTATTTCCCCGAATTTTTCCTTTGCTTTCTCGAAAGTAAGACGCAGGAGTTCGTCATCTGCTGTAGTTCCTTTTGGAATTGGGAAGACCGGGAAAAACCATTTTCCAAAGGTTGATATTTCTAGGTTGCATTTTTCGGCAACTTTATTCGTATTTTCTATGGCTTCGGGAAGATCTGCAAAGAGAGCTTTCATTTCCTCTGGGGGTCTGATATAGAGCGTAGGGACATCAATGTAGCGGATCCGTTTTGTGTCATTTACGAACTTTCCAAGAGCAACGCAAAGTAGAACGTCTTGGGCCATTGCGTCTTCTTTTGAAATGTAGTGCGAGTCGTTGGTTGCGACGATTGGGATGCCTAAGTCTCGGGAAAGTTTCAAGACTCCTTCTTCTAAGATTTTTTCGTTCTTTGTCATTTTCTCAAGGTCTGCCCGGACGTCGGCATTCACCGCATTGGGTAAAAACCTTTCGTATTCGTGCCTCTGGATTTCCAAGTAATAGTCGTTTCCGAAGAGGTCCTGGTACCACTTGGCGACTTCCTTGGCTTTTGCATAGTTTTCACCTATGAGTAGCGAGGAGACTTCACCGAGCATACATCCGGACAGGCAAATTACGCCTTTTGTGTATTTTTTGAAGTGCTCCTTATCGATCTTGGGCCGATAATAATAGCCTTCTGTATAGGCAACCGAGGTAAGCTTCATTAGGTTTCTGTAGCCCTCTTCGTCTTTTGCGAGAAGAATTGCATGGAAAGTTTCTACTTTCTGTTCTTTCCCTTTTATCGTGTGGTCTTGATTTGTAATGTAGGCTTCGACTCCGACGATTGGTTTGACTCCGTTGTCGCGGCCTGCCTTATAGAATTCTACTGCCCCATACATTGCACCGTGGTCAGTTAGGGCGATAGCCTCCATTCCTAATTCTTTTGTCTTTTTAATGATGTTTTTGGGGGTGCCAAAGCCGTCAAGGAGAGAGTACTCGGAGTGGACGTGGAGGTGGACAAAATTTCCTTTGGACATTCCCTATTTTAGCCTTTTTTCACGCAGAAGGACAACGGGACAAAGTGGGTCATTGGCCTTGTTTTATACTCTTTTTGAGAAGTTTGTTGTTTTGGTCGTAAACGAACCTTGCAGTGAGTCTTTCACCGTTTAAAACCCTTGGCATCCAGTATTTGTCCGATTCCCACATCTCTTGTGGTAAATCATCTTTCTTAAACCATTTTGGGGCCATTTCATCGGTTTCCGTTGGTTGTCCGGTCCATTCGGTCACAATGTAGACAGACATGCTTATTTTGTAAGGTTCATAATAAATTGTTGCTCTGTGTTCTATTTCTGTTGGGGTTACGCGAATTTCCTCCTGGGTTTCGCGAACTGCAGCTTCTTTACTTGTCTCTCCGGTTTCTACTTTCCCACCAACACCATTCCATTTCCCTTCTCCAAAACCCTTTTTTTTCATTGCCAACAACACTTCGTCTGCTTTTACCAAAAGACAGAGTGTCACTGGTTTGCCTCCGTGTGGGCGTGGATCTTTAGACATTAGTTATGCGGAGTTGTTTCGAGTTGGGCAAGACGTTTTTCGTGGTTGTCCAGTTTTGAATCATGCCGTTCCAGATGATCCTCGTGTTTATCCAGTTTCGTTTCCATTCTTTCTGTTGTTTGTTTTAGTTCTTTTATATCCTTATGCATTTCTTCTAAAACAGGAAGCACAACATCTTTGAATGTCTTTACGAAAAATTTAACTAACTTTTTCTCGTCCATGTTCTTTCAGTCTAACGATTTCCTTGTAAGAAATCAATTAGTTTTTTTGTCGCTTTTTTGGGGTCTGCAAGCCCCTTGGTTTTGGCCATTACCTGGCCTACAAGGAACTGTAGAACTGTTTCTTTTCCTTTCTTATAGTCTTCTGCTACCTTGGGGTTTTCCTTTATGGAGTCCCTCACGGCTTTTTCCAGCTCTTCATCGGACAAGACAGGCTTGTCCGTTTCTTCCTTCAGGATTTTTATTAAGTTAGCGGGTAAAATCTTTTCCTGGTCGAATTTTTTATTAATTAGAGTGTTGGCTATCTTTTTTACATCAATGTCGTGTTCTACCCCTACCCGAGCTGCTTCTTCAAAATAATCTGCAAGCTCTTTGGTGTCTGTCAGTATTTTTGCATTTGACTCCGAGATCCCATATTGTGCGACAAATCGGGCTGTTTTTTCCTCGGGTAGCTCTGGCAGTTCTTTTTTCAGAGTGCTAACCCATTCATTATCTATGTCGAACTGTGGCAAATCTGGGTCCGGGAAGTAACGATAGTCGTTTGCCTCCTCTTTTACCCGTTGCACATATGTTTGTTTTTTATTTTCGTCCCACCCACGAGTTTCTTGAATTAACCTTTCCCCTTTTTCTAGCGCTTCGGTTTGTCTTTTTATCTCATATTCAACGGCTGCAACCATGAAACGGAAAGAATTTATATTTTTAAGTTCAACTCTATATGGGGGCAGTTCTGAGCGTCCACCCACGCTGTCATAGCGCGTCCGGTGGCTTCTTGAAGTTCGTACGGAGATATTGGCCTCCAGGCGCATGTCGCCTTTTTCCATGTCGGCATTGGAAACTCCAAGGTAGCGCATAATCTGCTGAAGTTTTTTCGCGTAATCGCGAATTTCGTCAGTGTCACGGAAATCGGGCTCCGTAACGATTTCGACAAGAGGAACGCCGGATCTGTTGAAGTCTATTCGTGTCACACTTCCGATGTGTGACATTTTACCGGTGTCTTCTTCTTGGTGGACGCGATTTATCCTTATACTATTGGTGTTCCCATTTTTGTCAGTTACTTCCATTTTGCCGCCTACACATAATGGCCAGCGATATTGAGAAATTTGGTAACCCTTCGGAAGGTCGGGGTAAAAGTAATTCTTTCTTTCAAAGCGGGAGGTGTTGGAGACCTTGCAGCCTAGTGCAAGGCCAACTTTTATGCAGCTTTCCAGGGCTTTTTTGTTTATGAGCGGAAGTGCCCCTAGCAGCCCCAAGCAGACTGGACAGGTATGCGTATTGGGAGTTTTACCAAAGTAATCGGCGGAACACGAGCAAAACATCTTTGAGTTAGTGTTTAACTCAACATGGACTTCAAGGCCGATTATGGGTTCGTAGAGGTTGGACATTGGAGGTTGGAGATTAGACATTAGATTTTGGACATTAGATTTTGCAGATCCGGCTTTGCCATGTGCCATTCAGTTTCCTGTTCATAGTTGTATGCAACGCGCAATAAGGTTTCTTCGCTCCAGTGCGGACCAAGTAGTTGAAGACCTACTGGCAATTTTTCTGAGAAACCGGCGGGGACTGAGATACCCGGGATACCAGCAAGATTTGCTGTGATTGTATATATGTCCAGTAAATACATGGCTAGTGGATCGTCTATTTTTGCTCCTCTATCCCAGGCAACAATTGGCGAGGTGGGACTTGCTATAACGTCGCATTTTTCAAAAGCTTTTTGGAAATCTTGGTTTATTAGTCTTCTAACTTTGGCAGCTTTGGCAAAGTAATCGTCATAATATCCAACAGATAAAGAAAAGGTTCCAAGCATAATTCGTCGCTTTACTTCGTCTCCAAATAATTCTCTTTCCCCTCCGAATCGAATGCCGTCGTAGCGGGCAAGGTTTGATGAGGCTTCCGAGGTTGCGAGGATGTAATAGGCTGCCAGGGCATACTTGGAATGTGGGAGATCTACTTCCACAAGGTTCGCCCCCAAATCTTCAAGTTTATTTAGTGCAGTTTGTATTGTGCGACGGACTCCTTCGTCTAGCCCTTCGCCCATGTGGGCCTTTGTTACACCGACTTTTAGGCCTTTAATTCCCTTTTTTATCTTATCCTCGTTGTGTTTGTAGCTTCCGGAGCAAGTTGAATCTTTGTTGTCTTCTCCGGCGATCCAACTCAAAACAATTGAGGCGTCTTCTACTGATTTTGTTATTGGGCCAATTGTATCGAGTGAGCTTCCGTAAGCGATTAAACCCCATCGGGAGACAAGGCCGTAAGTGGACTTTAAGCCTACTACCCCGCAAAGCGAGGCTGGTTGTCTTATAGATCCGCCGGTATCAGTACCTAAAGCGAATAAACATGTGTCTGCTGCGACTCCTGCTGCGGAACCGGAAGATGATCCACCGGGGACTTTATCCGGGTTCCAGGGGTTCTTAGTATCTCCATATGCAGAGTTTTCGCCTGATGAGCCCATCGCAAATTCGTCGCAGTTGGTTTTTCCGATGATAGATATATTATTTGCCAGAAGTTTGTCTACAGCGGTTGCATCATAAGGAGGAACAAAATCTTCCAAAATTTTGGAACCTGCAGTCGTCCGAATATCCTTGGTTACCAAAACATCTTTAATTGCCATAGGTAAGCCTTTGTAGGGCTCAAGGAGGCTAATGTACACATTAAGAGCAGGGTTAAGAGCTTTTGCACGCTCAACGTAGGCTTTGTTGAGCTCTTCCTCGGAGAACACTTTGTTTTTTAGATTGTTGAGGGTTTGGGTAAGGGTTAAGGAAGTTATATCCATAAGGGTTTAATTTTTAATTCAAAATTCGAAATTTAAAATGAATGTTTGAATTTTAAAGATTAAATTTTCATTGAAAATTAGAAATTAAAAATTTCAAATTCGTAATGGTTAATCCCTTTTGAGGATTCCCGGTACAAGGAATAGTCCATTGTCTACGGATTTGGCGTTTTTCAAAGCTTCTTCTTGGGAGAGTCCGGGTCCGGGGGTGTCGTCTGTGTAGATGTTTTTTAGTTCTATTGGGCTAAAGAGGGGTTCTATGTTGGTTGTATTTACGGAAGATAACTCGTCAAAGTAGTTTATGATTTTTGTGAGCTGGTCTTGATAAGCCTTTTCTTCCTTGGGGGTGAGCTTCAGATTACTTAGGTGGGCGATGTGTTTTACCTCGGTGGAGGAAAGCTTGGCCATGATGTTCTATGGTAGCATCAAAGGGAAGATATTTCAGCTTTTAATCTTCTGATTTTCTGTTCCTGGCTGTCCTGTGTTTTACCTTGTCGATCCAGACGGTCATCGATTTTGTCAAATCTTCTGTTTACTCTTTCCTCAAACTCTTGGAGATCCCTTTTTGTCGCCATTTCTTCAAGGTCTTTTTTTGTCGCCGTTTCTTTTTTGAGGTCTTCAATTACCGGTACGACAACTTCATGGAAAGCTTTGGCAAAGAATTTGGCTAATTGTTCTTCGTTTTGTGGGGACATGTGTATCATGTTAGCTGGTGAAAACAGTGGGGTCAAATGAAAACCGGGTGTCCTATCGTCTGCTTGTCCTTTTAGGGACTCGCATATTGTTGGACACCCGGGTTGGGCAGGAGAGGAAGGTTAGGAGGCGAACAGCGGCCCCGCGTTGTCGATGTGGACAACGGGGCAAGCGCCGAACGCCAGCCGAATCTCGCCGAGCTCCGGCAACTGCCTGCGCAGCCGCAGGTGGACGAGGAGCTCCTGGGCGAGGCTTACCATGTGGACCTGCCGGGTCTTGGTGGGCCAAAGCCAGGCGGGAATGAACCCGGGCCGACCGATCTGAACATTGACGTGCCTGTAGGGCATGGGGTCGGTCGTATTGACCAGCCACATCCGCAGGTTTTCTGCAGACAGCTCGAGGTGAGCCGTCAGCTTGGAGCTGAACACGCGGAGCGTCACCTGAACGCTGTCGCGAGGGGCTGGCGGCCTCTCAGTCGCAATGTGCCGGGCGGTACTCAGGCTGCTGCCTGGGGCGCCGCGATGGCCGAGGCCACCCGTGCGGGCTGCTGCCAGGTCTGCGCCACCGAAGTTGATGCTCATTTAAGAGCCTCCTTGTGTAAGCTTACCCCTTTAAACCTAAAGAGTAGCTGCCTGGGTGTCTGCGATTGTAGGCAGGCAATTGTATGCCCAGGAAGCTACTCTTTAAGGTAACCTTCCAAATTGCAAAGTGCTGTTGGAAACATATTCCAACGATGAGGATAGTATACCATATTATGGGCCTTTTGTCAAGTATTATAAGCTCTGGTTGAATGTTGGAAGATCGGCCTTTATACTTTATCTATGGAAGAAGAAGTCAAAGTCTTTAATTGGGAGGCCAATGCTGAGGAGGCGGAAAAGGTTAGGCAGCAGTTGGCTTTGTTTGCTCTACCGCGCCAGTATGAAGATCCGGAGACTGGTAGCAAGTTTCCAGAGGATTGGGAATGGTACACAGATGTTTCAGATAAGCTTGTGACAATAATGAAAACGACAACGGAGGGAGTTTACAAGATTACTGCTACTTCGTCCGCGTGTTTCATCGTGGAATCAGTTCTTGGCAAAAACGATTCTTAGCCAAGGGGAGTGCTAAGGTTTTTGCCTTCTGATATGGGTTTGATATACTTGTCCTTGCCCGCGGTGAACCTTGATTTGTGTAGAGAGAAAGGAGACCACTATGCGTGGCTGTCTGGCAATTGCGGCTTTTTTGTTTCTGGCGGTGCAGTTTGTGCTTCCGATAGCCTCTCTTGTACCCAGAGATTTTAAGACGTTTCTTGACCTATTGCACGAATTGCCTGCGTTTGCGGCATTGTTTGCGACTGTTGTTGCTGCGATATTCCTTGTCATGTTGTCGGTGGTTAGTGTTGTCTTGCCCGCGGCAGTGATAGTGGTCGTTCTGACTCTAGTTTCACTGCGTGTTGTTGGCGACCAAAATGTATCACTAACATTACTGATGCTAGCACTCCTCCTCCTTCTGGTGGCTACCTTTTCTTTTTTCCATGGTGGCCAATGGATGGTGGTTCGGTGGGTGAGTGCGTTGTTGGGATTTCTGGGTGCAGCGACCCTTATAGAGCTGCTAAGATGGCAGTTGAATAGACACTAATCGACTTTCGCATGCGCCATAGCCTTCTGGGGGTTTCTAAATTTAAAGAAGAGACCCCCAGGCTTAAAGTTTCTTTAGGCCATACCTCTCAGGGCTTTGATGCGGTCTGCTACTGGAGGGTGGGTATTGAAGAGACCTGCAAACCAGCCGATTCCATCATGGCGATTTTTAAGAGGATTCATGATATAGAGGTGAGCTGTTGCTTTGTTTGCTGCTTCTAAGGGTTCATGGTCTGCGGCTATTTTTTCTAAAGCGCGTGCTAAACCTTCCGGGTAACGAGTTAGCTTTGCAGAGGTTGCGTCTGCTAAAAATTCTCTTCTTCTTGAGATTGCGAGTTGAATAAGTTGGGCAACGATTGGCGACAAAATAAGCAAAACAAAGCCAACAATTACTAGTGGCCCTCCTTGTCTGTTTTCATCGTTGTTCCTGTGCATGGAGCTTCTCAATATCCAATCTGCAATAAGAACGATAAGGCCCGCAAGGATCGACACAATACTCATTAATCTTGTGTCGTAGTTTCCAACATGTGAGAGCTCGTGCCCGATTACGCCTTCTAGTTCCGTCCTATCGAGTTTATCCAAAAGACCGGTTGTTGCGCATATTACTGCGTGTTGAGGGTCTCTACCGGTTGCAAAAGCGTTAGGGGCAGAATCTTCAATAACGTAAAGTTTGGGCATGGGAAGTCCGGAGGCTAAAGCCAGGTTCTCTGCAACTGTGTAGAACCTAAAGTCTTTTTTCTTGTTGGCAGGGCGCGCTCCGGAGATTCCTAAGATTATTTTGTCCGACCACCAGTAGCTTGCAAAGCCTGTAAGTCCAGAGAAGATAAAGGCAAAGCCCAGAAATTCCGGGCCATACCCAAAGGCCTGGGAGAAGATCCACAATACGCCAACAACAAAAGCTATATAGAGGACCAGAACAAGCATACTTTTAAACTTGTTTGTTCCTACGGCTTCGTAAACATTGACCATTTGGTTCATAGTGAGTAGTTAGCAGCCTGAGACAGAACTTTTTGTATTGGTTAAAGGTTAACTTTTGGGGTTTTTGTGTCGGATTCAGAAACTTTGAGATGTTGCCCGTCAAGTGGCGCTTCCAAGCCCTGCTCATGTTTGAAGCCAAATATGTTAGCGATTATGTTGGATGGAAAATTCACAAGAATTGTGTTGTAATCGGCAGTCAAATCGATAAGGGTACGCCTTGAGTACATGACCTTATCCGCCGTATCTCTTAGTTCTTCCATAAGTTGGGTGACGACATCTGCGCCTTTTAACTGGGGGTTTGATTCAACTGCAATTCTAATTTGGGGGATAACTTGGGCGATCTTTTCGCTTGCTTTTTCGGCGTCGTTTAATTTGCCAGACTTTTGGGCTTGGGTGACAGCTTTCCTGGCTTCTGCTAGTTCTTTGATAATGTCTTTTTCGTGCTTTAAGTAGCCTTTTACTGAAGCCTCAAGATTAGGGATTAGGTCGGCTTGGCGCTTTAACTGGTTTCCAATTTCCTGGATTGATGCGCGAACTCTTACTTTGAAGGTGGAGAGGGTGTTGTAGATGTAAAGTATGTAGCCTACTACAGCTACGATGACGGCGATTAGGATGTAAGTAATGTTCATGGTTTGGTACGCCAGATTTATTCTACAGCATTTTTACAAACTTGTCATATGGGAGGGTGTTTACTATGTCTTTTGCTTCCGCCCAGCCGCGTCGGGCAACAGAAACTCCGAATCGAATAAGTTCCATTTGGTTGGTCGCATGGCTGTCTGTGTTGATTACCAACTTAACACCAGCTTTTATTGCCTCTCGGACAAGAACATCCGGAAGATCTAGTCTTTCTGGCCAGCTGTTTATTTCAAGCCAGATATTTTTTTTCACGCAAACCTCAAAAACCTTTTCCCAGTCAACCTCTATGCCTTCCCGGTTATTTAGCATCCTACCGGTCGGATGAGCAAGAATCTTTACCTTCGGGTATTTAAGGGCCGTCAGAATCCTTTGGGTTTGGCTTTCTCGTGTTCCTCGGAAGCTGGAGTGGACTGCAACGATGACGAAGTCCAGTAGATCAAAGGCCTTTTCAGGAAGAGCAAGTTGGCCGCTTGGGCGAATGTCGACTTCAAGGCTATTGAATACTTTTTGTAATCGGTTTTCACGCCTCCCTCCTAATGAGTAATTTATTTTTTCAATACGCTCAAATTTGACCTTGAGTATATCTAGTACTCGGGCTTCTTTCTCTTTAAGCTTTGGGTTATGTTCGGTAAAGGCAATATATTCATAACCCAATCTGTTGGCTTCTTCTGCCATTTCCTCCATAGGGTCTGCTCCCGCATCATGGCTGGTTTCTGCCGGGAAGTTGGAATGGAGATGCAGATCCCCTTTCAGATCTTCTACTTGAACTAGCTTCGGGAGGCCAGGTAGCTTATCTTTACTGGTGCAAAGGGCTGCTTCAAGTTCGCCCGTGTTTTCTCTTAGTTCAGGCGGAATCCAGGCAAACCCCAGATAATTGTAGAATTTTTCCTCTGAGTCAAAAGGGAGCGTTTTATCGTCCTTTTCAAGGGGTCGCCTTAAAAGGCTTGATGTATCGCTCTTTTTTGAGACCCCATATTCCGAGAGGCTGAGGCCTTTTTTTTGAGCCCAGGTTCGTAGCGCTACATTGTGCTCTTTGGAGCCTGTGAAATGTTGAAGAAGTGCGCCATATGCCTTTGGTGGTTGAACCATCAAATCTACATGTAAACCCCCCGGGACAAGAATTGCTGCCGATGTGGTTCCGGCTTCGATTAGCTTCGTTTTCTTGGGATAAGAGACAAAGTGTTTAATCACTTCGTCTGGCTTATCGGAGGCTACAGAGATGTCGACATCACCTATTGTTGAAACTTGGCGGCGGAGTGAGCCTAGAGTGTCTATCTTTTTGACCACGGGGCTTTTTTTCATGTACTCAATTACTTCATCAGCAACACCTTGGGCAAAAGGCAATAAAAATCGAGTTGACTTGTTTCTGACTTGTTTGATTGTCTCAAGGATCTGAAGCTCTGATTGCTCACCCATCCCCTCCAGACCTCTAATCCTTCCCTTTTTGGCGGCTTCTGTAAGTTTTTTAACAGCGTTGTGGGCTTTGGTAATCCCTAGCTCGCGAGCGAGTTTGTAAGCTCGTTTTGGGCCAATTCCAGGAATCTGCATAAGCTCAAACATTGCGGGAGGAAGATTGCCTAAGAGATCTTCAAAATGCTTTACGTGGCCGGTCTTGAAGAGCTCGTTGAGGTATTGACCGATTCCGGAACCAATTCCGGGGATTTGGTCTAATTTTTGGTCATCCCAAAGGTCTTTTGCTTCGGAAGTTGAATGTTCTATGCTGTCGGCTGCGCGTTCGTAGGCAATTATTCGGAAGCGGATGTTGGGGACGTTCCCTTCTTTAACTTCGTAGGCTGCGGCAACTGATCGTAAAAGCTTTGCAACCTCGAGGTTTGTGAGGTTTTTATGAAGCTTCATTGCAAGACTAACTTAGCACAAACCGTTCGAGTTT
>Ga0209541_10001889_pt1 | contig 40673 bp, 40 predicted proteins | sample RifCSPlowO2_01_FD_184027 | JGI IMG/M metagenome (GOLD analysis project Ga0209541, IMG submission 184027) | Groundwater microbial communities from Rifle, Colorado - Rifle CSP2_plank lowO2_0.1 (SPAdes) (version 2) | ecosystem: Environmental > Aquatic > Deep subsurface > Groundwater | place...
TGAGACGCCAGTCCGATTCTGGTATCCCGCTCAAGGATTACCACTCCAGAAACAGACCGGGGGAAATGTCCAAAACGTAACCTCGTTGTGACTCCGGCTGGGAAATAACTTGAAGATAAACTGATTGGAACTTAGCCTGCAGATCTAGCAGTTTTTGCAGCCAATTTCCTGATGACATGAGAGAAAAGGCCCGGGCCTCTGAGGCATTGAAAGAGTAAAACCGTTCCTGGGAGGTAAGATCCTTGCCGGGAGAGGAAGATTCTGTGTAAAACAAACGCCATGTCTGAGGCTGGTGTAAAGTGAAAACATTTGCCCATTGCCAGCGGGAAAATGAACCCGGAGCACGAGGCCGGAGTGAAGCACGGGCATCGGTGCTATTTTGGGTAAATTGCTGAATTTAATTTTTGAAGCCGGCTATATCCCCAGGGGTGCCGTATTTGACGACTAATCGGGAATATTTGGCCATCAGATTTTGGACAATCCAGCCGGAATAAGCCAGCTGGCGCCGCCCGTTTTGATCTATAAAAGCACCTGAGGCGGTGACAGAGTCCAGGGTGTTTTGGGCATAGTCTAAAGCCCGCGACCAGCCGGAGAAACCATCCGCTGAGAGAGCCGAAAGATAGACATAATCCACCCTACGGTTGACAGTCGGAGGGTGGTACACGGCCAGAAAATGCTCAGGATTTGACATTACAGCTGCCAATATCAACACGGCTGTGAAGAATGATTCGGCTACAACCCATCTATAAGCCCGGAAATGCCTAGCGACAAGGAAAAGGAACATACCGGCAAGCCAAAGCAAAAGCAGACCACCGTAGATGCGGACGAGGCTTAAACCATGGAAGTACTGATAAAGCCATAACCTGCGGGCGATGGAAACCAGAAAAAGACCCAACACGGCTAAATTGAGAAGCTGGATAAATTTCAGATATTTGGCTTGGGGGGAGGCGCGAAGAATGATCAACCCCAGCCAGACCAGGCAGTAAACCAGAAGGGAGGCGAAAAGCAGTTCACCAAAACCCTGGCGGACGTATTCGGAATAAGTAGCTACCCCGAATCGGGAAAGATCGGTTTCCGCCGCCACAGAAGCGAAAACATATGGCCATTGAACGGCCAGGAAGATTGAGAAAAGGGCGCCAATAATTGTCTGGACTACAGCTGCTTCGATGACCGGTTTCCAACGGTTAAGCAGATAATGAAGAGGTGAGACGAAACGCTGCGGCAGGCGGATAAAACATACGGGCAGAAAAAAAGTTAAAAGAAGCAAAGAAATGATCAGCCGGGCGGGAAGTCGCTGGATAAAGTCTATTGAGAGATAATGGCCGGAAAAAGTTTTGAAAATCGGATCCGCTCCGGTGAAAAGATATAAAAATATTGCCAACAGGGGCAGACTAATCAGGATTCCGCGAAAAATAGAGGCGGCATAAAAACCTGAACCTGATGAATCCGGTCGAAAAAGCCGGACAAAATTACCCGATCGAATATTTTTGAGCGAATTCCAACCGCTGTTTAAATAATTAAATAATAGGTAAGGAAAAGCCAAAACTGCCTCAGCCAGACTGGCGATGAAACTTTGACCACGAATCCAGGAAACGCTGGCCAGAATAAGAGTAAATAAACCTAAGAAACAGGATATAAGCTGAAGAAAAATATTATCGGTACGAATAATATTCAAGGCGGACAAGACTGCCGTCGTTCCCAAAGCGAGAGCTGGAAGGGGGCGGGTAATAATATTTTTGAAGGAAGAAAATAAACCCCAAACTAATATAAAACCTGAGACTAAAACCCACGCCGCAGCCAGTGAACCAAATGAACTAAAAAACAGGAAGTTTAAACTCAGGATATATAATAAGACCCAAACCAAGCGTTTTCTAATAACAGTCCGGGAAATGTTTTGTATTTTTTCTGCCACCCGAGAATATTATACTCCTGCGGCAAAATCCGGTTATTTTAACTTTGAGCCGAGGGGGGGATTTGAACCCCCGACCCGCGGTTTACGATACCGCTGCTCTACCACTGAGCTACCTCGGCAGATATACCCATTTTACTGGAATTTGCCTTAATGGCTTGAAGCCGAAATACCTAAAGAACCCTTACTTCTTTGGTCTCTTTGGTATCCCTCGCTTTGCTCGTGATGGGTATATATCCAGCTTACTGGTTGTACAAGCCTTAGTACGCTGACCATACTGGCATAATTTTAGCTTAAAATATACAATGAGACCATGTACAGAGGAACCCGTCTGCAGAGACTGGAAGAAAGAAGAAACGTCCGCAGGGCAATATTGATGATTTTAGGGAGTATTGCTCTGATACTGTTTTTGATTTGGGCGGGTATCCCGGTATTGGCAAGATTGGCCGGCTTGATAAGTGATCTGACAATGACTAGTAAACCGGTGGACAGAACAGACCTGATACCGCCGGGGCCTCCACAAATAAGAAGTGATTTCACGGCTACCAATAGCAGGATCATGACTCTTTCGGGAAATGCCGAGCCGGGAACGACCGTATATTTGACACATAACGAAGAGGCGGCGGGAAACGTGGTAACAAAAGAAGACGGGGCATTTGAAATAGCCGATTTGGTTCTGAGCGAGGGGCAGAATATATTCTTTGCAGTGGCTTTTGACCAAGCCGGGAATCAAAGCCAAATGTCATCCGCCGTGGAGATCTATCACTCGACTAAAACACCCAAACTGGAGCTGGAATCCCCTACGGACAGGCAGGAAGTGAAAGGTAAAACAGGAAGAGTGGACGTAAAAGGGATAACCGATCCGGGAGTACGGGTGACGGCCAACGAGAGATTTATCATCGTTTCCGAAGACGGTCGTTTTTCCGGAAGTATAGATTTGAAAGAGGGGGAGAACACGATAGCCGTGGTAGCCGTGGATCGAGCGGGTAATCAGGCTAAGAATGAAGTGGCGGTGATATATCAACCTTAGAGAAAACGAAAATCAGGCTAAGCCAAACCAGGACGAAGGGATAGAAAAAGGAATTGAGGAAAAGACTGTGGGATAATACCGCCAGAAGGCTAGCCCGAAGGAGTGGAGATGAAACGGAATAAAGATAGCGGAGATAATACAGGTATGCGGCCAAACCGATTATCCCGGTAGTCGCACCCACAAACAGCAAGGAGGAATCCACGCCGGATCCGGCATGAGTCTGCTGCCAGTCTGCGGAAGTTATAAAGCCGTATTCTTTTTGGGCATAGCGATAGACGTTGAAACCCACTCCCAACAGCGGATGGTCACGCCAAATTATCAAACCATTGCGCCAACTGTCCAACCGAGCTTGAATAGACCGGGTACGTTCGAGTTTGACACCTTCACCGTCGGGGGAACGGGGGAGAAAGTAGATGGTAATAATAAACAATAAAAGGACCAGGCTGAAGAATTTCCACGAGTGTCTAATTCGGGCGATGTAGGCCATAGCGACGAGAAAAGCTAAGTAGCTGCTGCGCGAATAGGTCAGGGCTAAGCCCAAATAGGCTAAACCCCATAACAGAGAAGAAACCGGAAGAGATCGAAGGGGAGAAATCGACAGGTAAATCAGGATAAAAACCAGCATCAGGCCGGTGAAACCGGGGTCCAGGAACGACCCGGCCACACGATAATAATGCAAATCCCACCCCAGATAGAACCAGGGACGAATATCCGGGAAATAGATATACTGCAGCCAAGAAACGCTGATAATTACCAGACTGAGAATTATCATTAATCGCCTCAGGGATAGGGAAGAAACGGAGTTGGCAAACAAAATCGGGAGACTGGTGTACATTACCCAGCGCAACCAGTAAAAACTGCCGATCATCTGAGCTGGTAATCCATACCGGGTCGAAAGCAACAGAGAAAAAAGGGAAACAACGGCGAAAACTGCAACCGGTTTGATTATAATTCTGCCTTTATTTCGCACCAATGACACGATAGTGAGGATGATTACGCTAATGTCTAAAAATGAGATCCGTACCTGAGGGGAAAAGAAGGAAAAGCGATAGATATTTCCGATGATGAACGATGTGATTAATAAGCCGAAAATTACCGCTTTGGTGTTCATTGGTGCCCCGGTATATCTTTAGACAGCAACCAAAGCTTACCGCGAACCAAAAAGGAGTAGAAAGCCATCATCATGGCGTGGATAAAACCTTGAATACCATCGAGAAATCCCAGTGAGAGGATGTAAAGACGGAGGAATTTGAAAAGGGGGTAAAATATGATTTGCACAAGAGAACTTTTTTTACCCTGAGTCTGCAACTCTTCCGCCCTGAGAGTGGAATAGAAATTTATCCGATGCAAGAAATCCACCACCGACGGGTGAGGTAAATGATCCAGAGGGGATTTGAGGCGCTTGGTGCGGCCGATAATATTCCAGGTTTCGTGGACACGACCTGACCACTGGCCGGCGCCTTTTCGGGCCAGGCGTAAAAGCCAAACCCGACCCGTATCACCATAGTGAAGCTGCCTGCCCCACAACTGATCCAGCCGACGGAGGTAATAACCTGTGTACTCTATCCGGGTAATAGCTTGGGTTATTTCCGCGGCAAGTGGCTGAGAAACCCTCTCATCGGCATCCACAAAAAGTATCCAACCGGATTTGACTGCGCTGATCGCGAAATTGTGCTGGGCGGCATAATCCCCGGAAAGCGGATGGGTGATTGCCCGGGCACCATGTTTTTTGGCAATTTGAACCGTCTGGTCCGCGGAGTTGTCATCGATAACCAAAATCTGATCAGCAAACTGGAGAGATTTCAGACAAGCGGGAAGATTGCGAGCTTCGTTTTTGGCCAGGATTACGGCTGTCAGCATCAAAGCTATTTTAGCACCTGAAACGTCTGAGATTCTTCGAGGATTTGGAAGACAGAATTAAATCCGGCAGGGTTTCCCAGCCACCAGAGCAAATAAATATAAGGATAAGAAGAGGTGGAATATTGCGCCCCGGGACCGGCTATAAATATTTTCGGAAGCAGGGTACTACTCTTGCCAAGAATCTGGCGGGAAAGGGAAATACGCCGGGAAAGGAGGGGGCCGTATTTATTAATATTCAATTTCCAATATCCAATTAACAAAAAAACAACGGTCAAAATAAACACGATTCGGGGAAGCCGGATGAAAATCCTGGAGAGAATAAGAATCGCCGGGGTGAGAAAAACCATGAGATAGGCTTCGGAAAGAACGGTCGTACCCGAAAAGCCGGAAAAGAGGTGCTTGCCAAACCAGACAAAGATGCCAAAAGTCTGAAGCGGACTGAAAAGTATAAAAGGTAATATTCCGATAGTGAATCCCAAAAATATTTTAAAATCAAGCTTGAACAAGACCAGCGGCCAGAAAATAAATGTGAGCAGGTGGAGCTGGTATAAAAAACCCAGGAAAAGGCCGGAAAGAAAATGGCGGCGCAAAACCAGACACCAGAGAAAGATAAGCGTAAACAAAGGCAGAAGAGAGGTGTGATAGGCCAGGGAGAAGTAAATTTTGGCCATGGGATTGAAAACAAACAGAAATGCCGCAATCAGACCGGCCTTATGTCCCCACCAGAATTTGGCCAGGAAATAAAGCAGGACTGCGGCCAAAATGTTGAAAAAACTCACCAATATTGAGCCGGAAACGGGGTGAAACCCGGATAAAGCTAATACCGGAATAAGTAAATATGTCCATAAAGGGCCCTGATGCAGCCAGACGATGCTGGAGGTAATTCCCACCAGGGGTAAACGCCCTGTCAGCAGGGCATCACGAGCCGAGAGATAAAACCAAGCCTGATCCCCGAAAAATATCATAAGCTGGAAATTAGCCGGGAAGCGAATTTTTGAGCTAAAACTTGTGCAAATAAATCCTGATAACGGGGACCAACCCGAGCAAAAGTAAAAAACTTATGAAACCTGCGCCTGCCGGCCTGACCCAGGCGGGAAGAGAGAGAAGGATTAGCAAGCAGGGAACAGATGGCTTGAGCCAGAGCGCAGGTGTCACCTGAGGCAACAAGAATGCCGGTTTTGGGAGTGATGATTTCAGAAAGAGGTCCGTATTTGAACCCAACCACCGGCCGGGACATGGCCATAGCTTCCAGGGCAACCAAACCAAATCCCTCCAAAGGCCACAGACTGGGGAAAACACAAATTTGAGCCCGCGCCAGATATATCCGCGGGTCAGGTACCCAACCGGTAAGAGTAACGCAGGACTGTAACCGGAGATTTTTTATCTGTAATTTTAATGCCAGATATTGAGCTCCTTCGCCGATGATAGTTAATTTCGCTGTCGGAAATTTTTTGATAACATCCACCCACGACTGAATGAGCAGATCCTGTCCTTTGCCGGATTCCAGGCGGGAAACACAACAAACAGTGTGTTTTTCGGGTTTTGGTTTCGGGCCTCCAGGATCCACAACCGCGCAGGGCACTACATGAGAACGGGAAGAGCTGACCTGGGAAATCGCGGTGTTGGCTGATAAAGAATGGTAACTTGGGTAAATCACGGCGTCCGGTAGGCGGCTGACTGCGCGGTAAAAAAATTTCGGCAGACCAAAAAACTTGGCAAACACACTTGACAGCGGACCAAACTCAACCCAGACTACGGGCAAGTGCCACAGGAAAGCTAAGGGGGTGACAATGATTTTCTCGATATATCCGGTCAAAAGAATGACGTCGACCCGCCTATTTTGGAAAATCAGGCGTAAATAATAAAAAACCCCCAAGGGGAACGAAACCAGGCCTTTGATTAACCCTTTCCAATCCCCTATCAGGTCGATAACCAAAGGGATACGGCAGGCTAAGATCCCACTGTCTGACAATTGACGGTTGAAAGAGGAATTGGTGGTCCAGGCTTTCACCTTTAACCCATGACGATTCAGCCAGGATAAAAGACCGGTATTAAAAGTTTCCGCCCCTCCCCGACCAAGAGTCTGATTGATAAACAATATGCTGTGGGGACGAGGGGGAGACGTCTGAGTCAATACCAACTCCCAATTGGTATCAAGGGGGGTAATTTTTTTGACCTGCAAACCGTTCTTGAGAGCCAAAGCGGTAAAGGAATGCAGGCTGTGACCGGATTTGTGAACTCCCCAGGAACCTGCAGGGCGAGTGTCACCATAAAGGAATAGGTTTCGGGTATCGGGATCCTCTGCAAACCGAGAGATAATTTCTTCCAAATTGGGGATGCGGACAGTCAACTCACCACCGGGAATCAGCAACCGATGTATTTCCGTCAGCACTCTTCCCTGCTCTGCTGCCGTCAAATGCTCCAGAATATCCTGGGCGACCACTTCGGCGGCTGAAGCGTCGGGGAAAGGCAAGGGGGAAGTAATGTCATATACCAAATCAGCCCCCACATCGGGACGGACATCAATGTTGGTGAAACCAGGACGGTAATCACGGCCGCAACCCAGATTGAGACGAAGTTTATCTGGCATATTTTAAGGTGCGAGCCGCCAAAAAGAAACTTACCGGAAAAGCCAGAAGACTGCCAATCAGTGCCGAGTAGGCAGCACCTAAAAGGCCAAAACGATGAACCAAAGGAACCAGTGTAATTCCCAGACCGAAAACGGAAATGAATGAGGTGAAAGTGACAAAAACTTGTTTTTTGAGAGCCATAAAAAGAGAGTTGACCGAAAGGGAAATCCCCCGGACGATACCCAAATAGGATAGGATCCGAATGGGACCGATGGCCGCTTCCCAGCCGGGACCTAATAAAAGTCTGACCAGGGGACCGGCAAAGAAAGCTATACCCAGGCCGACGAAAACCACCGGTACAGAAACTGCCAAGATAGACCTGACTGCAGCCGGATACAGACTCCGGTTCCGGGCCTTCATTTGGGTGAAGACGGGAAAAGTCACTTTGTAAAAAACATCATTTATTTCGGTCAAAGGTACTGTAGAGATGCGGTAGGAATTTTGATAGATACCCAGAGAGGCGCTACCCAATAACCGGCCGACTACGATGTTGTCCAGGTTGGTAAAAATATAATTAAGCAGGCCGAATCCGGTTACCCACTTCCCCCGACTGAGAATAATCCTGGCCTGGTCAGGCTGGAATTGTAACCTGGGGCGGGGAGAGAAAATAAAAAATGAAAGAGCTACTTCTAGTGCTGCCGAGCCGGTCAAACCCCAGACCAGAGCTTGGGCGGAGCGAAGATAAAGTCCTAAAATGACGGTAATAAGAGTTTCAACCAGGATAAGAATAGACCGATAATAAAACTCTTGACGGAACTGGAGCTGTTTTTGGAATCGGATACAGGAGGGGTTTATAAAACCTCTAATAAACGGGACTAAGCTAATAAGGTAAAGAAGGTAAAGAGACTGAGGAGAGCTAAAAAAACCTGCAACTGCCGGTGCAGTAATCATAATAAGTAAAAATATAAACAGACCGCGAAGAATAGATATTACCCAAGCAGTATCCACATAATCCGTCCAGCTGTCATTTTCCTGGAGTAAAAAAACATTGATGCCGGTTTCGGTGGCAATATCTAAAAGACCAAGTGAGATTGCGCTAATTCCGAAAAAACCAAATTGAGCGGGAGTTAAAAGCCGGGCTAAAAGAACAGTCTTTAATATATTAAATCCTCTGACCCCTCCTCTTTGGCCCGCGGTCCAAGTGAGGCCTGACAGAGTCGTTTTGAAATAATTCATGAACTTATTCTGGACAATAAACCTACAAGAGACCCGAACAGAATTGCAAAATCGGCTGTAAGCTGAAGAACCGGCAGCCAGAAAACAGCCCGGATATCGCGCACGTATTTGTAATTTTTTTTAATAGACCACAATAAGTAGCAGAAAAATAAAATTATAAAAAAGCTTAGAAATATCCTGGTCTGTAGTCCGAGAAAGAAAATGTAAATTGCCACCAGATAGCGAATTGCCAGGCGGGTAACACCAGGCCTAATAATTCCTGCCTGAATATCGCCGATAGCGAAACGCATAAACATCCAGGTGGCTGATCTGAGGTCTTTTCTGGGAAGCCAGGAAACTACAGCTGGCTTTGCAAAAGTGAAATTAAACCCTAGTTTTTTTAATTTGTGAGCAAATGCATAATCCTCGTTATGCCAGAGATGCAAATCAAATCCGCCGGATTTGTCCCAGACCGACCGGCGCAAAGCCATAGAGCGGGTGGAAGGGAAAAACTCCGATTTATGAACAAGATCGGGCATAACCAAAACGTAAGGAATGAGACATTTTTGGAAAGTGTTTTGAGGCAAACCCCGATAATAACCGCTGACAATCTGAACCGAGGAGTCTGAAAACGGTTTTGCCAGCTGCTCCAGCCAATCATCATCCGGAATACAACCGGCATCAGTAAAGGCGATAAGCGGGCTGGTGGTGTGAGAAACAGCAAAATTTCGACCGACGGAGCGATTTCCGGGTTTGATGAGGAACTTAATATGTTCGGACCGTAATATCCGGACGGTTTTGTCAGTAGATCCGCCATCTACAAATATAATTTCGGAAGGTGTGATAGTTTGTCTTTTTAATGCAGCCAGGAGAAGATTAATTACGGATTCTTCATTGAGGACGGTAACGACGACGGCAATGCGGGGAAATTTTATTTTTGCCATAATCTTTCATACCCTTTGGCTAATTTAGTCCAAGTTTGAGTTCTTGCCCACTTTTGGCCTTGAGAAATTTCCTCCGAATCTATTTTGAGGTTCACTATAAGGGGGTCGGAAAATATATGGATATATTTGACAAATGGAGTAAGGGTCAAGTAATCATACTTGATAGGGTTGTTGTAATGAGCAAAGACAGCAATACCTGCTTTTAAGGCTTCCAGAATAGTAAGATAGCGGGATACGAAGGCATAGTCAAAAAGGGGTAAGAATTTGGCTGCGTCGGGGGTGTTGGTATATTCAACAAGTTTGATATGCCGGAGCTTCGCCAGACGGCGGTATGCGGCTATTCCTGTGTCTTCGTCCAGTCGGCCGATGAAAATTGCTTTTGCCTGGGTTCCAATAATTATCTTGCTATGCTGCGCCATATGAAACAAAATCCGGTTTGACTTGGTACCACTTTTGGTGAAAATCACCGATGCAAATATTGCCTCGGGTGAGATATTCTGCCAGTTTGTGCCAAAATATCTTTCTTACTGAAGGAGGATTGAACCCTTCATATCCATGAAAGGTGATAAATACTTTTTTTGACCGGTAAGGGAGTCTGAAAGGCAAAAACCAGAAGAAGACATCATGGATGTGAATAATATCCGCTTGTTTTATTAATCGAAGATTGGTTAACCACCATTTCCAGATCCACCATTTTTTCGCCTTCTCCCCTACTCCATCCGGTAGGGGAATACGGTATATTTTCACTCTTCCCTTTTTTTCATATTCAGGCAGATTTGGATCGTGCTGTTCACAAACAATAGTTATTTCATGCCTTTTACTTAATATATCGGATATTTTCTCGATGTGTTTTTCTACTCCCCCGATATGAGGGTAATATAGACGGGACATAAAAAGAATGTTCATAATTTTTGGGCCACTATGAATATATTTGATTCTCCAAATATAATAACTAAAGCGTCGTCAATGAAAGTAACAAGATCTGATAGTGGCCCTTTTAGAAACTTAATAATCCAATTTAAGCTAGGAAAAATAAATAGGGAGTTTCTAAGTATGCCTTCGCTTCTTTTAACTTGTATTATTTTTAATCCTAGCTGACTAGTTACTTTCTCTATAAGTTCATTTGGCACGTATCTACGTAAATGTCCGACTCTAATGTCAAAGTCTTTAGCCAAATTTAATTTATACAATGGTGCATCCACAGTTGGTGTGGAAATGAGTAGTTTCCCCCCTTTCTTAAGCAATATTGTTAACTTTTCTAGCAGTTTGATGTCATCTGGTACATGTTCTATCAATTCCGAACAGATAATTAAGTCGTATTCGTTATCTAGTCTTTGGCTGATTAATTTAAATGTTGTGTTTGATGCTACTCCAATTTCCTTGGCGCTACTCTTGCATACCCGAATGGCTTTAGGAGAGATGTCGATACCAGTAATGCTGTGTCCAAGATGAGCTAGATAAAAGTCTATCGTGCCTACGCCGCATCCATAATCTAAAATTTTTAATTTTTCTTCAGTAAGCTCTTTCTTTAGAATGCCTAGAATGTTCCGATAAGTGAAATTTTTATCACTTATTACTTTTTTTTGTACGATTGCCTCCTTGTGAAACTCATCGTAAGTCGTATGTTTTAACATGTTCAAATTTTATCATTTGTGAAAGACGGTTGTTGACAGGGTTATCTGTTTTTGGATTAAATGAAAGCGGTGAAAGGAAAATTTTGTTTGGGAGTAGTAGTTTTTCTTCTTATCTCAATAATTCGTGCAGCAACGGTGGTTTTAGCATTTACAGATCCAGTAGGAGCATGGACTTCTGTTAGAACCTTACCCCGTCAAACTGCTAATCATCCTTCTTTTGTTATCAATGGCAATCTTTTTGTATTAGGCGGAGCCATTCCTCTTGGTGATCCCAGAACAACAGTGTTATCGGCTTCAATTAATGATGGGGATGGGTCCCTTTCTGTGTGGAGAAATGAATTAAATATGCTATATGCGGTGATATGGCATGCGGCTGCTCCCAAAGACAGAACAGTTTATGTTTTGGGTGGAGCAGAAGAGCTATATCCTGGAAGCCCAAGTTCAGTAAATACCGTGTTTAAGGGCACCATTTCTATTGGGGGGAATATTAGTTCATGGCAATCATTAAATTCTATTCCAGCCAGATTGGCGCAGGGGGCGGCGGCGGTGGTTGGGAATCGTCTTTACTTTTCCGGAGGGGGAACCTGGAGTGGTGGAGGAAATCCGATACTTTCAAATAAGGTCTATATGGCACCAATAAATGGTGATGGAAGTCTGGGGGCATGGTCGACGGTTAGACAATTACCCACTAATTTGATCGGTCACTCCATGATTGCCAGCAAAAACAGGCTTGTGATTATCGGAGGAGCTGTAGATACTAACTGGGGAGGTATCACCAGGGTTATAAGTGCTCAGGTTAACGGGGACGGGAGTTTAGGAGAGTGGACAGATTTACCACCTCTCCTTCAAGGAGTTCGGGCTGCCATGGTGGCTAAAACTGATGACTATGTGATTTTGGCGGGGGGAGTAAGTTTTGATTGGCGGGGAGTTTATTACTCTCCGATTAATACAGATGGAACGCTGGGGGTGTGGAGTAAAAGTGCTAGCAGTTTGCCTCTATCAACTTGCTGTGCCAGTGCGGCGATGTGGAACTCAAAGATGTATATTACGGGCCGGCATGACGGGGTTAATTATTTTGACACTGTAGTTATGGCAGAAATAGGGTCAGCCTCCAAGTTACCGATAATCCTGGTGCCGGGAATGGGAGGTAGCTGGAATTACGAAGCCCTAGTGCATAAAAAGAATGTGGCGAACGAGGATTGGAGTTTATTCCCTTTTCTGACTTTGTATGACGGATTAATAAAGTCGCTGGAAGACGCAGGTTATACCAAAGGGAAGGATTTGTTTATATATGCTTATGACTGGCGGAAAAGTATCAGTGAAAACGGAGTGGCTTTGTGCCAGTTTATTGACCAATTTGACAAAGTGAAGGTGGTGGGACACAGCATGGGCGGATTGGTAGGCAGAGTCTGTGCTCAAAGTAGTGAAGGAAATAGGATTGAACAATTGATAACTGTAGGCAGTCCACACCTGGGAGTATCTAAAGTCTATAGGATTTGGGAAGGAGCTGATTTTTCTGAATTTGCCGGCTGGGAGTCGATAGCAGTAAAAATTATACTGGGAATTTGGCGGGAAGGATTTGATTCATCAACCCAAACAATAAGAAGTACTGTTCCATCGGTTTTAAACCTGTTTCCCGTGTGGGACTTTCTCAAGAAAGGTACTAAAACTGTGCCTATATCGGGGATGAAATGGAAAAATAATTTTATACCCGCATTAAACCCGGGATTACCGGGGATTTTGTCCCGATTGTCCACGGTATCCGGCAGTGAACTGGATACTACCCGGTATTACCGGATAATTTCCAGATTGCCGACCGACTTGATCTTGGGAAAATGGGAAGATGGACGACCAGTCGGGCAAGAGAATGATTCAGGTGACAAGACAGTACTTTTAAACAGCAGCCAGATGACGGGAGGAACCAAGAATATTACCATCCCAGGTAACGATCATGGAGAAATATTGTCTAAATCTGCCGGACAACAGCAAATATTACAGCTGTTGGGGCTGGAACAACCAGGCTATGATGTAATACCGGTTAAGTGGGTGAAAACAGTGATAGTGACTGTGGCATCGCCGGTAGATTTCTCAGTCACAGACCCAGCCGGTGTCAGGTATGATCCGAGAGATGGATTAGTGATCGTAGATGAAGCACCTGACGGTAATTATCAAGTGGAGCTGACAGCTATTGATCCTGGCAAGTACACGGTACATTTTGGACGTGTGGGAGATAACGACTGGGCGTGGGAAACTGCCGAGGGAAGATTTGAGGAACCCGGACAAAAGAAAGACTGGTTATTTGACGTTGATTTTTCCCAGACCAGCCTGGGAGCAAAACCATTGGACTCAGCTTTGGCCAGAGTGAATACGCTAGTTAAGGAAATCAAGATCAGTCAATTAGGTAAACTTAAAAAAACGGCTTTACTAGCTGATTTATTAACTATAGAGTTGTTTACTAAGAACTTAAAAGGTAGGGGCGTTAAAATAACCGAGGTTAAGACGGTTTTTATGCTAATCGACGTCAGTGTTAACCGGATGAAAAGCGGTTGGTTAGGTAAGGGGATCAGGGAAGAGCTGAAAGAACTCATCATCACCCAATTACGATTGACGAAGGCTGATATTGAGCAGGAGTTGAGCGATAGAGGTTTATGGTAGAGGTGATACAACAATCATATTTTTTTTGACTTCGGGAATGGGAATGTGATAACCGGTATGATAGTCCCGGAGGGCGGTGTATAAAGTATCCTGGGGATATCGATAAAGCAAACCCCTCTTTGTTCCAGGGTCGTTAGTAATAAATTCTTGCTTTTCAGGGTCGTAACCCCTAATAACCACCATGTGCCTTTCTGGTCCCGGGGGTGTGAAATAAGGGTTTCCCAAGAGTTGGCCATTGACTGGAGTGATAACTAAATTACCCCGACTAAGTTCATTTACAATATCAGAAATAGTGATATCCGGCTGAAATCTGGCGAAAGAATATCCAAAGAAACCTTGGATGATACGTACAACGGTATCTGCGGCGGAAACATCGCGGTATTCACCATAGGTATCCTGCTGGTATTTGGACGCGTCATGAATAGATTGTAAAGCCTGGGCCGGGGTAAATGTCTGACGCCTGGCCCAGGAGACAGCCATTAGGGAAGTTGCCTCTTCACAGCCGTCCTGCTGACGATCATCATCCCAGTTCCCGAAGGGAGCCTGGGAGGTAAAGGGGACATTTGCCAGTAACACTTCGGTGTCTTCGGAAAACGGATTGACTGAAACTGACGGTACAAGAATTGTTGGGGAAGTAACATGAACCGGGGTAGGCACAGCAAACTTGAAGGTTAACGTTTGTGAAGTACTAAAGAAGAGAATTAGTAAAACAACCGGGATAGAGAGTAGAAAGAGGAGTAGGTATTTGGACACTTTAGCAGTGGACGATGCAGGGCTCGAACCTGCGACCTCTGCAATGTGAATGCAGCGCTCCACCAACTGAGCTAATCGTCCTTTTTTTATACTCGACAAATTTTAGCATAGACGGCATAATAGCAGTGTATGGTAAAACTTGGCAATAAGCGGGGGAATATCGCTATATTGGATGCCTTAGAACCGGTGGTATTGGCGTTTGCAGTCTTTATGATGGTGTACTTATTTTTGTTCCAACCACACAAGGTAGACGGCCGGTCGATGTACCCGAATTTCCATGATAAAGAATATATACTGACTGACAAAGTAACTTATCGCAAATCTGACCCAAAAAGGGGTGATGTGATAGTATTTCATGCTCCGCCACCATATGATAGTGACTTTATTAAAAGAATAGTCGGTATGCCCGGAGAGACAATTTTGGTAAGGGAGGGGTTAGTGTACATAAACGGCCAGAAACTGGAGGAGATATATTTACCTAAAAATTTTGTTACTTCAGAAAAAGCATTTTTGCGTGAGGGGGTGCCCTACCGAATTCCTGATGATTACTATATTGTTTTTGGAGATAACCGCAGCTTTAGTTCTGATTCCCGTGAGTGGGGTCCAATTTCTAAAAAAGCTGTCGTGGGTAAGGCTTGGGTCAGATATTGGCCGTTAGACAAGATCGGCCTGGTTCCACATCAACAATACTCTAGTTTGCCACAATAGAGCGGTAAATTTTTTGCAAGCGATCTTCAGTTTCGCTTTGGTTTCCTTTGAGAATTATGGTCAAACGGGTTTCTGCGCGTGACCGAGACAGACGGACTATAGTCTTTGGGTGACCTCCCAGAGCATCTTCCATCTTTTGGCGCATATTATCGATTTCTTCACTGATTTCGTGAGCCGGTCTGAATCCAACGGTCTTTGGCTTTTGACCTGCGGCAACCCTCATCTTACGGGATAATTCCTCCGCTCGGCGAACTGAACCAGATTCCTTGAGGATTATTTTATAAGCTTCTACAATAAGTTTTGGCTCATCGATGGCCGCCAGTGCACGAGCATGACCTTCGGTAATCAAACCCGTCAATAAGCCATCCTTGAGAGCGTCAGGGAGAGTTAAAAGACGTAGGGAGTTGCTGACGTAAGCAGGACTCTTGCTGATTCTCTGGGATATCTCACTGTTACCTAATCCAAACTCAGACATCAATCGATCGAATGCTTTTGCCCGATCTATGGGGTTTAAATCAGAACGTTGGACATTTTCCACCAAAGCCATTTCTAACATTCCTTGGGGAGAGGTCTCCTTGATGATTGCTGGGACTGTCTTAAAGCCTGCTAACTTGGCTGCCCGCCAACGACGTTCACCGGCAATTATTTGAAAACCGGCCGGGGTTTTGGCAATTACTAGAGGTTCCAATATTCCATGTTCCCGGATAGAGTCGACAAGATCAACTAAAGATTCAGGAGTGATTATTCCCCGAGGTTGAAGAGGATTTGCCTGAAGAGATTCTATCTCTATGTCTATTACTTGTTGGTCCATATTACTGGACTGAAACTAACTGTCTACCACGTTGGCGAAGGAATTTAACTTCACCACTTTTTACAGCAAAGAGAGTAAAGTCCCGACCAACTTTTACTCCCTGACCGGCATGGAAGATACTGCCTTTTTGCCGTACCAGGATATTGCCAGAAGAGACCTTCTGACCCCCAAATATCTTGACACCAAGGTGTTTACCCCGTCGATTGCCTTTTTGTCTGGTTGCACCGCCAGCTTTCGTGTGAGCCATAAATTAAATTCTATGGTAATTTACACATCATTTTCACGAATGTCAAGAGGGCTTTGCGATTTTTGTCCGACTACGCGGTTTTGGGGTATTGTTTATTGAAATATTATCAATTCGGATTTTGATAAACCTGGGACGAAATCCTTTGACACGTCGGTAACGGCTTTTTGCCTTGTACGTAGAAACTCTGATTTTTTTCCCTTTGGTCTCGGCAATGATTGAAGCTGTAACTTTCGCCTGATCTATATAAGGTTGGCCGATTAAAATATTGTCCCCATCAGAAATTAGTAATACCTGATCAAATGTAAGAGTGGACCCCGGTTGGGAATTAACAGTATTTACCAAAATTTGCATACCTGGGGAGACCAGATATTGGGACGTACCTATCTTGACAACGGCATTCATGGTTGCTAATTATACTCAACCTTTAGGAAAATTGTAAGATCTGGACGAAAGGGAGATGGAATGTATCAATCCTAGGGTAATTGCAAGTGATAAAAGGGACGATCCTCCATAAGAAAGAAAAGGTAACGTGATACCTGTAATTGGTACCAAACCAGAATTCATACCTATGTTAACGGCGGCTTGGAATGCTAATAATGAAGCTGCAGAGAGACAAAAAAGCGCGGCTTTTGGATCTGAAGTTTGCTGTGAAATTCGATAAATCCTCCATAAAAGGGACAGCAAGAGTATGATGACTACTAAGGAACCGGCAAATCCTAATTCTTCAGCCAAGGAGGCAAATATAAAATCGGTATGATGTTCAGGCAGAAAGCGGAGTTGGGACTGGGTGCCATGTCCTAGTCCGCGACCGAATAGACCGCCGGATCCTACTGCTATCAGTGACTGGATAATATGATACCCCTGCCCAAGAGGATCCGCATACGGGTTGACGTAAGTCATGAGTCGTTGACGTTGGTAATCCTTGAGAATATATTTGTAGGCAGGAAAGAAGAGGAGTAATCCGACCAACCCAAGGGGTAAAAACTTGTAAGGTGGAACGAGAGATAAAAAGATTGTGAACCAACCTACAAATAGAACTATAGCAGACCCTAAGTCAGGTTGAAGAAATATAATGAGAAGAGGCGCAGCTAAAGCGAGGATGAGCAAGAGAATTTTTCGGGGAAGTTGTGAGGTAGCTATGATAACGAAGGTCACCAGTAAAAACGGTTTGACTACCTCTGATGGCTGTAGAGAGAAATTTCCTAACTGAAGCCAACGTACCGCTCCTCGACTGGGAACTCCGAAAAAAAACGGTAATACTAAAAAAACTAGAGAAACAATAAATACCAGTAAATGTAATGAGAATATAATCCGGTAATCAACTAATGAAAATAAAATGAAAATAATTACGAAAACAGCAAAAAAAAGCAATTGGTTAGCCAATAATTCCGGTACTATGCTTCGCAATATAAGCAGGCCTAATAGCGAAAGACACATAGCGGGAAGAAGCAGCCAGAAATCAATGCGGGGTTTGGGCATGTTAAAGAAGTTCGATTTTTACTTTCTCACCTAACGAAATTTTATCCGCCAAGGTGCGTAGACGGATCTTTTCCACCAAATCAGGGTTATCAGGAAAGGGCGCTGTGAGGTGAATTTTTTGGTCAAGCTTGGCTCCTAATGCTTTACGCAGTTCCTGAGCGGACCTGATAATTTCTCTGGCTTGACCTTCGGAAATTAGATTTGAGTCTAAGTCCAATTCCAAAGAAACGGTCAGTTCCTGTTTTTTGTTCCACTCGACTTCCTTGACATTCACTTCATCTTTTATCAAAAAATACAGAGTCTGACTTAAGCTGGGACTACCTATACTGATTTTTCGGAGAGGTTGTCGGACTTTGATTCCTGCAGATTTGCGCTGGGATAATGCCAGTTCCACAATTTTGCGTACTACTTTCATCTGCTCTAAAATCTCCTTTTCTTTCAGGTTGAGCGATCGACCTTTTGGCCAGGCTGATAAATGTACTGATTCCTCTCCAGTTAAATTGATGTATATCGCATCCGAAACAAAAGGAACAAAGGGAGCTAGTAGTTGACAGAGATGCGTCAGAACGAAAAACGTAGTCGTATAAAAAGATATTTTATCCGGTGAGTCCGTGGCGGAAGGACCAACCCGGTCACGGGAACGGCGGATGTACCAAGTCGATAGGTCAACCACAAACGATTCCAACTCGGAGGTTGATCCATATATGTTGTATTTATCAAGTTTATCTGTGACAGAATTAATTAATTCATACAGGCGACCAGTAATCCAAATGTCCAGAATATTTTGAACTGTTTGGGAGGTGTTTTGAGGAATCCAACTGTCGATGTTTGCGTATGTGGTAAAAAACGAATAAATATTCCATAAAATAAGAAGCAGTCTGCGATTGACCTCTTGTACCAGACCTACAGAAAAACGAAAACTTTCACCCGGAGTGACCGCAGAGTAAAAGTACCATCGCATTGCGTCCACTCCGGCTATATTTATCACTTCCCACGGGTCAACAATGTTACCTTTGGACTTGCTCATTTTATTGCCTTTTTCATCGAGGGCTAAACCAAGACAAATAACATTTTTATAAGGACTTCCATAACCAAGCAGTGTAGAAACAGCCTGTAAGGTATAAAACCACCCCCTGGTCTGGTCAATGGCTTCACAGATATAATCGGCTGGGAAATAATTTTGGAGTTGGGATTTATTTTCAAACGGGTAATGCAATTGGGCAAACGGCATTGAACCAGAGTCGAACCAGCAGTCAAGTACAAACGGCAAGCGCTGCATTTTTCCCGGACAGGAGGCACATTCCCATGAGACAGTGTCAATATAGGGTCGGTGTAAGTCGAGCTGGGACTGGTCTTTTCCAGACGCTTCTGACAGTTCTTTTACACTTCCGATAATCCGTTCTGTACCGCAAGTATCACATCGCCAAATAGGTAACGGAGTTCCCCAATAGCGGCTACGCGACAAAGCCCAGTCACGATTATTGTTCAACCACTCCCCCATTCTACCTTCTTTAATATGGGCAGGAATCCAATTCACGGAATTATTGTTTGCTATTAATTGATCTTTTACCGTTGTGGTTTTTAGGTACCACGAAGTCAGCGCGTAATAGAGAAGAGGAGTCCCGCAGCGCCAACAGAACGGATAGGTATGGGTGATGTCTTTCTGAATCAGAAGCAGATTTCGACTTTCTAAATCCTTGACGATTAGGGGATCTGCATTTTTGACAAACATGCCGGCAAAGGCGGTGACCTCTGCAATAAATTCTCCCTTTTCGTTTACAACGTGTTTTTTAGGTAAGTCAAACTTCTTTCCTATGTTGAAATCATCTTCCCCATACATCACAGCAGTATGAACGATACCGGTGCCTTCCTCTAAGGAGACAAAATCCGCAGGAATAACATAGTGGGCTTTTTTATCGTATTTAACAAACTCATAAAGAGGTTCGTATTCCATATTTACTAAATCTTTGCCATCCAGGTGCTTTTTAATTTCTACCGGAGACTCGATTAAGTTAATTAATTTTTCAGCCAATATTAGCCTCTGACCTTTGTATAAAACTTCTACGTAGGTCGCTGTGGGGTGAACTGCCAGGGCAACGTTACCGGGCAAAGTCCATGGAGTAGTAGTCCAGGCTAATAAATAGGTGTTTTCCTGATGCCTGACTTTAAACTTGACGTAAATAGACAAGTCATGTACGTCATCTTTGTAACCCAGGGCCAGCTCATGTGAAGAAAGAGAAGTACCACAGCGAGGACAGTAAGGAACTACTTTGTAGTCTTCGTACAGCAGACCCCTGTCAAAGGATTGTTTAAGAATCCACCAGGCAGATTCGATAAAGTCGTTGTTCATAGTTGCGTAACTATTTTTGATATCTATCCAAAAACCAATCCTTTCCGTCAGCCTTTCCCACTCTTCCACGTATTCAAAAACGCTTTTCCGGCAAAGCTGGCAAAACTTTTCGACTCCGTATTCTTCAATTTGGGGTTTTCCGGATATACCGAGTTTCTTTTCCACCTCTAACTCGACAGGCAAACCATGGCAATCCCAGCCTCCTTTGCGCTCACAATAATACCCTCTCATGGTTTTGAACCTCGGAATCAGGTCTTTGAAGACACGGGCTTCGACATGGTGAGAACCTGGCTTTCCGTTGGCTGTGGGGGGGCCTTCGTAAAAAATAAACCTAGATTTCCCTTTTTGCTGATTAACACTTTTGGTAAAGGTATTATTCGACTCCCAACGGTTTAATATTTCTTCTTCCAACTGAGGAAAGTTCACCCGGGAAGAAACCGGTTTGAAAGGCATACGGTAATTTTAACAACTTTGAAGCTGTCTGGCTATGAGTGACCATTATGTGCTCTCTTCTGAACCTGGAGATGTTGTTTCTTTAAGTTTTCGGTTAAGCCTTTTGACTTGGTAATTCGAAACAAAGTAGATAAGGGCGATAACAATTGTAGAAGGGATGAATGCATTAAGCATGGTTTCAGAATGACGTCCAAAGACATCAACAAAGGTGGTTGCCAAGTATAAGGCAGTAAGATAGGGTGTGGTATTTCGGGCTAATTCCCATCTTCTTATTTGGTGCCTGATTGATTCATTAGGTGAACCCATAAATTTTATATACCTTTTTTATTTTCCTTGGCGCAGGAAGGCGGGGATATCCCAGTCGTCTTCGATGGGGACATCAGCCGGTGGTCCCTGGGGAGTGATGGTGGGCGGTACAGTCTGATTATCGGTGGAGGTTTGGGTCATTGGGGGAGGGGGAACCGGATGTGGTGTGGGTTTTTCACTGACAATCCCTGCGAAGCCGGATGGGGCTACCGGTCTGGTCCGGGAAACCATAGTAGCCAGGCGGGAACGAGTCTCGTCAAAGCCTGTAGCTATGACAGTAATTTTCATTTGATCTATAAGTTTATCGTCTATGGCAGCTCCAAAAATAATGTTGGCATCGGCATCAGCGGCTTCACTGATTATTTTTGCCGCTTCATCCACTTCGGTCATAGTCATATCCGGACCGCCGGTTATATTGAAGAGAACGCCCTTAGCCCCATCTATAGACACTTCTAACAGAGGTGAGGAGACAGCTGCCCGTGAGGCCATTTGGGCCCGATTGTCCCCGACTCCCGTGCCAATACCCATTAAGGCTGATCCAGCATCCTTCATAATAGTTTTGACGTCAGCAAAATCGACGTTGATTAACCCCGGGACCGTGATAATGTCAGAAATCCCCTGGACACCTTGGGTGAGAACCGAGTCAGCCACCCGAAAAGCTTCCAGAAGAGTCATCTTACGATCAACCACATCCAGCAACCGCTGGTTGGGGATGACTATCAGAGTATCGACTTTGTCCTTTAATTTTTCTATACCATCCTCGGCATTGACCATGCGCCGGGCTCCTTCGAATGCGAACGGTTTGGTAACAATGGCTACCGTCAAGGCACCCAATTCTTTTGCTACTTCGGCAATGATAGGAGCAGATCCGGTACCAGTACCACCGCCCATACCGGCCGTAATAAAAACCATATCCGAGTCGATAAGATACTCCTTTATTTTTTCCCGAGATTCTTCAGCTGCCTGGGTCCCAATTTCAGGATTTCCCCCAGAACCTAACCCGCGAGTCAAATTTTCGCCAATTTGAATCTTGGTCGAAGCCATGTTGGTTAATAAAACCTGGGCGTCGGTGTTAACAGCAATAAAATCTACGCCGTTTATAGTCCCGCTGTTGATCATGGAGTTTAGGGCATTTCCTCCGCCTCCGCCGACACCGACTACTTTTATCCTAGCTAGGCGCCCAACGTCTGGTTTGACTAAAGCCATACTTATAGTTCCGGGCAGAAGAGATGCCTATAATAGCAGGAAGTTTCAGGGCAGTAAAGACTTAGCCCAACTGGTCATTTTGCCTAATATTCCTCTAACCGGAAATTTACTGAAAATAGGAGATGCAGGAAGAGCAAATGAGTGTTCTTCGTCCAAACTCTGGGCATATTTTAATAATCCAACTGCGGCGGCAAAACCCGGATTCTCAATGTCATCAACCAAACCGGTGATCCCGGACGGGATACCAATACGGACTGGGAGAGCTAAAATCCTTTTTGCTGAATCAATCAGACCAGCCGTTTGGGCTCCACCGCCGGTCATAACCAGGCCGGACGGGGTTAAACCACCCAAACTGCTTTTTTTTATTTCTGAGGCTACCTGCTGAAACATTTCGTTAAGACGCGGTCGGATGATACCTTCAACCAAGGTTTTGAAAGAAATAGTTTTAAGCTCTTCGGCTAATTTGAGAGTGGAAACGTCTACTTCGTCATCCTTGGGTTTTAAGCCGCCTAAATAAAGTTTCAGTTTTTCAGCGCTTTCCAACGATATTCTAAGCCCGGCTGCCAGGTCTTTGGTTACGTTAATTGCTCCGACCGGGATAACAGCCGAATAAGATAATGCCCCTTCGACGAAAATCGCCAAACTCATCGTCCCTCCGCCAATATCCAAAAGGACAACTCCCAATTCCTTTTCTGTATCGGTAAGAACTGAGGTGCTGGCGGCTAAACCTGAGAAGACCAAGCCAGCTACGTCGCAACCGACTTCATTGACGCATTTAGTCAGATTACGGATGACCGGTGAAGACCCAGTAATAATATGGGTATCCACCTCAAGGCGGACTCCAGTCATACCTACAGGATCTTTTACTCCTTCCTGGTTGTCCACGGTAAATTGACGGGGAAGAACATGGATAATTTCTGCTGATGCCGGTAGAGCTACTGCCCGGGCGGCTTCAAGAACCCGGCGCACGTCTTCTCCAGATATTTCCCCTTGAGGTTGAGAAACCGCTACCACACCGTGACTATTTTGAGAGCTAATATGTACCCCTCCGACCGAAATCCAGGATCGGGCAATATTATATCCGGCCATTCTCTCGGCAGACTCAACCGCTTCCGTAATACTGGCTACAGCTTCCTCGATGTTGACTATCTGGCCTTTTCGGACTCCCCTGGCCGGACTGGAAGCGGCACCAACTACATGAATTTTCTCCTGATTTTCCTGTGATATCTGAGCTATAAGAGCGGCTGTCTTGGAACTGCCAATGTCTATTGCCGAAATGATCTTACTCTTTGGCATTAATCGGTTACTACAGGGTCTGTAAATCTTAGGTCTATTCGACGAGGCATTTTGGCCATTATTTTACTTCTTGAGAGAATGAATTGTAAAGGGGAGTACCAGTTATTAACAGGTTGGGTGACATCTACTACTACTTCCAGATTGGGATATAAGCCGATAGTCAGAGCGGTCCCGGATAGAGATCCGGTTATCCGATGGGGTGTAAGTGAAGCCAATTGCGAAAGAATTATTGAGGCTTGGGTTTGGTATGAATCAAGAACTGAAGAAATCTCGGGTAAAAGGGAGGAGTAGAGGTATGGCAAGGTAGTAGAGGAAGTTTGACCCAGGATATAGCCGGTTTCGTCGACTGTCACTTTCGTCCCGAGAATATCGGGTCCGAGTGCAGCTATCGGCCGTTTGACAGCAACCCCTAAAACCAAGGTGGAGGGCAAACGCCGATATAAACGGACCGAATTAATCTCGGAAAAATAATCTAATTGCCGACGGATCTTGCGTTGGGGCAGAGGCAGCAGAAGCGAACGACTGCCAAGCCATGATATGGCTTCGGAATAATTATCAGGACATGGGCCAAACTGAGTAAAGCACTCTATTTGGCGGATATTAAAAACACCCGAAACATAGCTGATAATATACATACATGATAAGATCGCGGTGAAAACGATCAGGCGATTTTTGGTTTTGCGGGTCATGAAAAGGTTTGGATAATCAGTTGTATCAATTTTTCCTGACCATCAGCCGGGATACTAAGGGGGGCAGATGTGAGCTTTTCTGCCTGATGGATTGCGGTCAGCAAAGAACGCGGCGAAAGAGTGTCTTGAGGAACAAGAATGGCCAGACCGTGGTTCACTAGGATTTGGGCATTTTTCATTTGCTCTTGGTGTGAAGACCTTGGAATTGGAACCAGAACACAACGTTTGCCTAAAAAACCATACTCATAGACAGAATGGGCCCCGGAACGGGAAACCACAACGTCAGCTTGAGCCAGGGCAGCAGCAAATTCTTTCGGAAATAGATAATCATAGGGAGTATAGTTGGGAGATTGTAGGGATAGGGCTTGTTGATAATCGGCATGAACGGAGGATGAGCCGGTTTGGTGAACAATCCGATACTTGGTTATCAGCTGGGGTAAGCTGGTGAAAACCACCTGATTGAGGGTATGTGCACCTTGTTTACCGCCGATAACCAGAATGGTTTTTAAATCAGCGCGTGGATTGTGGGTAGATGATTTGATCCTGAGAATTTCGGGGCGGAGAGGCAATCCGGTTAGAAATGACTTAGTCTTGGGATAAAGAGCCAGGCTGGTAGGCCAAGAAAGAGCTATCTTTTTGGCAAAGAGGGCAATGACTCTATTGGCATACCCGGCTGTGACGGTCTGCTCATGCGTGATTACGGGAATTCCTAACAGCCAACCGGTAATAACCACAGGTACCGCCAGGTAACCGCCGAAGGAAACTATGCCTTTTAAATCAGATTTCAGTCTAAATTTAAGTTGCCGCAAAATTATAAACGCTTGAATAAAACCCACAGGAATAAGGATTAATTGACGAAGGTTGGTGGTACGATGGAATTTGCCGGCTTTGAGATCAACAAACTTGATCTTGGCGGCCATAACCTCCCGATACTCACCCGAATCGCTGGTATCTCCCCACATACTATACCGATGACCGAACCAAATTATGTGCCAGCCTTGGCGTTGTAAAGTAATAGCCACCGCCAGAGCGCTGGTGTGATGACCACCGGTAAAAATCAGGGTGGGTGAATTAGGCATTGGCAATATTAAACAGAATTCCCATTCCAATCATCAAGACTACCAGAGAAGTCCCCCCATAGGAAATAAAAGGCAGCGGAATTCCGGTGAAAGGCAATAGGGCGATGTTGGAAGAAATGTTTATCAAAGCCTGGAGTGAAACAACTGAAGTTATGCCAACAGCTAAGTTGGAAGAAAATTTATGGGCTGCCGACTTAGCAATGTTTAAACCTGTCATAGTCAAAAGCAAAAAAGCCAAGATCACACTAGCTGCACCAAACAAACCTAGCTCTTCGGCTACGATGGCAAAAATTGAATCCGTAGTTACTTCAGGCAGAAATTGATATTTCTGCCTTGACTGACCTAAACCAACACCCGTTAATCCACCGGAACCTACAGCCAGCAAAGCCTGACGTACCTGATACGAACTACCCAGAGGATCGTGGGAATAATTTAAAAATGTTCTAAACCTGGCCAGCCGGTAGGGAGAAATAAAAATCAATAAACCTATCGAAAGAGCAGAGAGCGCCAATAAAAATAGCAGGTGTTTGAGTTTTCCCTGGCTGGTAAAAAATATTGCCATGGCCATACCGCCGACAATTAAGGTAGTACCCAAATCAGGCTCCAAAACTATCAGTCCACCTACCAACCCTAAGCTGGCAAGAAAGTGAAGGAATTTGACTGGTTTTGTAAGTAGCGCAGAAAGGTATAAAGCGAAGGTAAGTTTGGTAACCTCCGAAGGCTGGAAAGAAACTAACCCGAGGTTTAGCCAACGACGGGCACCGAGGAGTTTTATGCCAAAATGGGGAATAAGTACTGCCACCAAAAAAACGATGGTAATAAGAAAAAACGGTGTGGCCAGGTTTTCCAAACGGCGATGGGGAAAACGACCTGCTATGAAAAATCCGATTAACCCTAAAAAAACCCAGAATGACTGTAGTTTGAGGTAATACCACTTATCACCAAAATCCCGTGAGGCGTCGACAACGGAAGAACTACCGATCATTATCAAACCAAAAAGTACTAAGCAGACCGTTAATAACAGGACCAGTTGGCGAAGAGTCATAATTAAAAAGTTAAGCCCCGGCCAACCAAAGACCGATCAGCGCCAAAAATATCGCTACCAACCAGAGGCGCATCACGACTTTTGGTTCAGGCCATCCCCGGGTTTGCAGCCAATAATGCAGTGGAGTGACGCTGAAAATGCGGCGATTGAATAACCTGATACTCACGAATTGAAGATAATATATGATGATCTCTAATATAAAAATCCCTCCTATAAACAGCAGGCTCATAGTTTTGCCTAATAAAAGGCCGGTAACCGCCAGAGTAGCGCCAAATGATAAACTACCGGCATTCCCCAACCAAATACGAGCGGGGTAAACATTAAAATACAAAAAGGCAATCAAGGACCCTATCCAGAGAGCGATAAAGACGGATAATGTCGTATCCAAGGAGGTCAAGGAAACAGCCCAAAAAGCCAACAGACAGATTAATAATAGTCCGCTAGCCAAGCCGTCTAAACCGTCAGTAATATCAAAGGCTCGGGTAAAAAGAAATATGATCAGGGCGGCAACCGGGATATATAGCCAGCCTAAATCCAATACGGCCAAAAAAGGTATATGAAAAATGTGGATGCCAAGATTGAAATACAACATAGAGGCTGTGACGGTGGCCAATACTAATTTGAGCACCGGCTTATAATTTAGTCCCAAGCCCAAAAGACTCCGGGTTTTGAGAGAAAATATCTTGACAATATCGTCATATAATCCTAATAGACCGAAGGATATGAAAGTAAAAAAAATAAGATTCAATTCTTCTTTGAGCGGGTAGAAAGTTGTGATATAGACTCCAAGCTGGGAAATATTTGGGAAAATCAGGGCAAATATTAGACTGACCATGGTTATTAACAGAATCCCTCCACCGACCGGTGTGCCAATTTTCCAATGCTGTTTTCTATGTAATGTAGCAAATTCTTTAGCCTCGATTTTTGAAGTCGGCGGCAGATGAACCGAGTGGGTGAAACGGATTTTGTAAAGTAAATCGATAAAAGGAATTATGGCCAGGGAAGTGAGGATAAAAGAAAATAGGAGGATACCGAGGAAAAGGGCCATACCAATGAAAATTTTAAATTTTAATTTCTAAATCTTAAAAAAATAATTATTTTAGGCAAAAAGATCAACGTAGCTACCAAGATTGCTCCGAGGGTGTAGATGAACATGGCACCTGCGGGCGGTATCTTTGGCAAATTTGGCTTCCAGACGATAGTCTTTGGTAACCAAATCGACCACGTGTTCAATGGCGGTATTTATAAGCTCGAATCCCAAGCCGATAAATATAGTCAGAGAAAGGAACAACCATTCATAAACAGCTATCCGAAAATATATTCCGGCCCATACAGCCAGCAAGGAAAAGAGGATATGAATCTTGAAATTCGGCTGAGTAGTAACTGCGTTAGATATCCCTTCGAAAGCATGACGGAAGGAAATATGGTGCCGACGTAATTGATTCATAATTTTATTTTAATCCCGGGGGGCAATTCGGTAATAACGAAATAAATCTCTGGCAATATCAAACCATAAAGGAGCTGCGGTTGTACTTCCCCAAGGCGAGGTTTGGGGGTCAGTTAACGTGACTAACATGGTAAACTTTGGGTTTTCAGCCGGAGCAAATCCTAAAAACGAGGCAATAGTTTTATCCGGATCGTAATGTCCGGCAATCGGTACCTGAGCAGTACCAGTTTTGCCTGCTATGAAAAAACCCGCCGGCTTATAATAGCGAACCTCGCCATTTTCAACTCCGTTGACCATCATTTGTGTAATTTGGGCTGCTGATCCAGATGAAATGATCCGACTGGCTTTCGGCGAAGGTAAATCTTTTAAAGGTGAATCGCTTTCGAAGTGAGTTACAATCCGGGGGGGGTAAAGTAATCCACCTGTAGCCAGGACGTTGACTGCGGTAAGCAATTGGAGTCGGGTAACAGCAATTCCCTGACCGAAGGCGGCAGTACCCCAGTCTACTTCCCGCCATTGATCATCCGGACGCAAGACCGGGGTGTCCTCTTCCTGGAGATCAATTCCGGTTAATTGACCTAAACCAAAGCGGCGAAAATAATCCAGCAATCTTTTTTTTCCCAAGCGTTGAGCTACAAACACCATTCCCACATTATCGGAGTGGAGTATAACTTCAGTCATATTACTTTCGGGATAATACTTGTCGTTGTAGCTTCTAACCGGCAGACCGGATAATATCACCGGTCCAGTACAGATGGTGCATTTGGTCTGGGGAGTCACTGCATCCGCATCCAAAGCCGATGCCATGACAATAGTTTTGAAAGTGGAGCCGGGTTCATATCCCTCTGAAATTATCGGGTTTTTGAAAATATCCGGGTCTGACTGAAAATAACTTTGGGGATCGTAACCGGGAAGACTGACCATGGCTAATATATGGCCGGTTTGGGAGTCCATTACCGAGACTGTACCGGCTGATGCCTGATATTTGGAGAGTGCCTGTTCCAATTTGTTGGCGGCTACAAATTGGATAGTACGGTCGATCGATGTGATTAATGTTTTACCCGGCTGAGGAGGAAGCCGGATGTAGCCGCCGATCACGATGGGTCGATTGACTGCATCAAACTGCTGGATAAGCCGACCGGGGATACCGGTCAGCAGGCGATTGTAAAAACCTTCCAAGCCAAAGTATCCAAGGGGCGTTCCGGCAGAGTTTTTGCCTACAAAGCCGGTCAAATAAGCGCTTGAGCTGCCTTCGGGGTAAACACGTTTCGGCTCCGGTTCAAACCCCAGGCCAGACATCCGGAGCTGTTCAATGGCTTGGCGGGTTTGCAGTGGGAGATTTTTTGCCAATGGTATCCAATACGAGGTGGAGGCCGTCAATTCTTGGAGATTTAATTTAACGCTGTCGCTGGCGGGAAGAATCTCGGCCAAACGGGAAAGTGATTGATTATCAAGAGACATATCAGGAGGTGATGCATATAATAGATATGTTTCTTCATTTGCGACCAAGGGGAAACCGTCCGAGCTTTTGATTTCCCCACGAGCCGCAGGAATGGTGATGGTAGCTTCATACTGAAGCTGAGCCTGGTGTTTTAACTCTTCCGCTTTAACTGTTTGCCAATATATGAGCCGGGAGGAGAGGATGCCAGTCCAAATTATGAAAGTGGCTTGGAGAAGCTTTATGCGCCAGGTCATGGTCAAAGTTTACCGAAACGCTGCAGCTACCGGCGGAGGAGAGACATGCGAAACTTCGGTGGGGACCAAGCCGGCTGCCACAGCCCGGTCGAGCAGTGTTTGAGTTGAGGAAAGCGAATAAATTTGCGTCAGCAGGTTTTGGTTTTGAAAGTTTAACTGGATTAAGTCGGATTGAATATCAGCCAGTTCCGATCCCTGGGTAGCCCTGAAACTGGTTATCAGGAGTTGGCCGGCCAGCAAGCCAAGGTTGAGTGTGAGAATTAATATTACGGGTAATTTCTTCATTTAATTTTTTTCAAATACTCTCAGCTTGGCACTGTGGCTCTTGGGATTGGCCGCTAATTCTTCCGGATCCGGGGTGACCGGTCGGGGGGTAAGTGTCTGACCTAAACCGGTTTTGGACCAATTTTGAAAAAGATTTTTGACTAATCGGTCTTCCAATGAATGGAAAGTTATAACAACCATCCGTCCTGCCGGACGCAGAACCTTTAAAGCTTGGGGCAAGACTGTGGTTATAGCTGTTAACTCGTCGTTTACAGCCATACGCAACGCCTGAAAAGCCTGGCGGGACCAGGTCCCTGTAACTGTAGCTAATTCGGCAGTGGTGGTATATGGTTTATGGTCGATAATTCTTTTGGCCAGACTTAAAGCCGCCGGAATCTCCCCGTAACTTCTTAATAGAGAGGCTAGTTGTTTGGCGGATAAGTTGTTGACCAGATCGGCTGCCGTATTCGGAAGACCGGTATCCATGCGCATATCAAGCGGGCCGGCGATTTGAAAAGAGAAACCGCGCCCAGGTGTAACTAACTGATGCCAAGACGCTCCCAAGTCAAATAAAATGCCTGATACGGGTTGCCATTTTTGGTGGGTGACAACTTCTTCTAAGTGGATAAAATTAGCCCTGATTAAAATAAGTTTCTTTGAGCTCAGGGCAAGCTGGAAAGAGCTCAAAGTAGAAACATAATCTAAAGCCTCCTGGTCTTGATCTAATCCCAAAACCAATCCACCTCGGCGTAAAATCTCGGCGGCGTGACCGCCGCCTCCGAGAGTGGCGTCCACATAGCGACCCTTGGGTTGAATGTTAAGCCATGTGCAAGCTGATTGTAAAAGTACAGGCTGGTGAAAAGTGCTCATATCACACTCCCAGATTGGATAGCTTTTCTGCTATAGCTTCCGCCTGGGTAGCAATACGGGCAGAATATTTGCCAAAGCGTTGTTTATCCCAAATTTCAACCCGATCAACAGCACCGGTAATTACGCAATCAGATCCTATTCCAGCAAAACGGCGCAGGTACTCGGGTAAGAGGATCCGACCCAAACGGTCAAAATCCACCTCTGACGCTCCATAACTTAAATTTCTGATAAAATCCCGGGCGTCCGATCGAGTCAAAGGTAATTGGGATAATTTGTGAATGAGCTGTTCCCAAACCGGTTTGGGATAAAGAAACAAGCAGCCGTCTAAGCCTTGACAGATAACGGCACCGCTTTCCAGCTGGGAACGGAACTTTTTAGGGATGGAAAGACGACCTTTTGCTTCGAGATGATGTTCATATTGGCCGGTAAACATACCAGGATAATTTACCACTTTTTACCACTATGTACCACTATGGTCTATTTTCACGGGCTTGTCAAGACAAAGAAATACCGAAGAAGTTCATAATAAAGGTCCCACCTCTAAAGTGGTAGACGGCGGTCGAGCGTGCTATTATCATCGACGATGCTGGAGAAAATGTTTCTAGAAACTCCGCCTCCGTTGACGCCGGAGGAAGTTGATCTGCAGTGCTTGGGATGTCAGCATATCTAGTCGGATTAAAAAATTCATGAAACTTTCCTCAGGGCGGTTCTACTGAGGATCTGATAGGGTCACAGTGTCACCCGGAGAAACTTCAAAAGGGTAAGTCGCGGTGAAGATGGAGCGATTTTCGCTGTCACGCAGGGTGAGCTCCATGACGGCGTTTTGGATATTCTCATGGTAAGTAAACTTACCACTGCTCTCACTGCCTAATAACTGCTTTTGGGAATAATCGGTTTTTCCTTCCAGTTTTGCGGCTGCGTTAACACCCGTCTGGATGCGGTTTTTCTTAACTGTAGCGTAGTAAATAATATTATATTCGAGCTGATCGGCGTAGACGTCGGTAATATCCACAGTGACGTATCGGGCGTCATTGGAAAACGTCAGAGACGCTTTAGGGTATTTATCCTCGGATAACTGCTGAGCTGATGATATTGGGCTTGGGGTGGGTGTAGGGGCAACAGACGGCGATTTTGGATTAATGAATGTCGATTTCAGAATAAAACCAAGAATTAGGATAATAAGTGTAATTCCGACGGCGGTAAAATACTTTTTGGGCATTGGTAATTACTTTAACTTTGTCGTGAAGTAGGTGTCAAGTTTGGGAATAGGGAGGCGTTCCTGTGAAGCGGAATCCCGGTCGCGGACGGTAACAGTGTCGTCTTCGAGAGTCTGGTAATCAATGGTAACGCACCAGGGAGTACCGATCTCATCCTGGGCGTAATATCGCTTACCGATATTACCCCGGTCATCCCAGGCCGGATTCAGCTCAAGATTAAGTTTAAGATTTTTATAAATTTCTCCGGCTTTGGTTACCAGAGCTTCTTTATTGGAAACAAGGGGGAAAACGGCGACTTTATGGGGAGCTAATTTAGGATGAAGTTTAAGAACCACCCTATCCCCTACTTCGGAATAAGAATCTATTAGAAAAAAGAGGGTGGCGCGGTCAACTCCGCCAGAGGTTTCAATAACCCAAGGGGTGAAATCGTTATGGGTAAGTTTATGGCGAGATAGATCCCAATCACCACGATTGTGGATGCCTTCGCATTCTTTCCAACCGAAGGGGGCGTTGTACTCGATGTCTTCGGCGGCTCTTGCGTAATGGGCTCGTTCATCAGGGGCGTGTTCCCTGAAACGAAGGTTTTCTTTTCTAATACCTAATCTTGTGTACCAGTTTAGGCGTTGTTTTTTCCAATATTCAAACCACTTGTTGGCCTCATTCTCACCAGGCTTAATAAAAAATTCTAGCTCCATTTGCTCAAATTCCCGGCTTCTGAAAGTAAAATTGCCGGGGGTTATTTCATTCCTGAATGCTTTACCGATTTGGGCGATACCAAAGGGGATTTCCTGCCGAGTAGAGTTGATTACGTTTTTGAAATTTACGAATACTCCCTGGGTAATTTCCCCTCGAAGATAAGTTTTTTGTTTAGGTTCGGTTGACCCCAGGTAAACTTCGGTTAGTAAATTAAATGTTTTTTGATCGGTAAGTTCGCCTCCGCAGTCGGGACAATGATTTTCAACCTGATCAATACGGAAGCGGTGGTGGCAATTTTTGCACTCCACCAAGGGGTCGGTGAAAGAAGCTGTATGGCCGGAGGCTTCCCAGATTTGAGGATTCATAATAATAGCGGCGTCCAGACCGACGACATCCTCACGTTCGTAAACTATAGTTTTCCACCACTCCCTTTTGACATTGTTTTTTATTTCTACTCCCAACGGCCCATAATCCCAAAAACCCTGGAGACCGCCGTAGATATCGGAGCCGGGAAAAACAAAACCGCGGCGCTTACACAAGGAGACAACCTTTTCCATTAAATCCATTTACTTATTTTATCATTGTTTGAGGCGGGAGAGAAAATCCGGAGAGTGGAGGGGGCGGTTGATTATTTCTTCGATAAATTCATCCACTTCACCGACATACTCTTTGTCTTTTGGCCAGTAACCCAATTCACAAACAATTTGTAATTTCCAGCCGTTAATTTTGGACTGCCAATCCCTTTTAAGATTTGAGATTTGAGATAGAGATAGAGACAGCAGAGTGAATATTTCCGGATGGGGCTGGCGGTCAGGAGTTAGTTTATCGACTATCTCGCAAAGCTGGTAAGCTAAGGTAATCCGTCCCAAAAAACGGCGCCAGGGAGAAAAAGAGTTTAAAACCTGCACCTCGGTTAAAGTATCCAGCTCTCCCCTGCCCCGTGCAGCTGAAACCTTAACTTGATTGAATAGTTCTAAAGAACCGACCCGACGCGAAGAGGATTTGCGTATACCGCGGGCCAGAAGAGTAATTTTACCTAATGTTTCAGTAAACAGGGTTATAAGTTTATCGGCTTCACCAATATTTTGCCGCTTGATGACAATACCTTCAACTGTATAAGTGCGCATTAAAAGGCTAGAGTGATATCACGATCGGAAGACAGAATAAGCTCCGGCTGTTTTTTGCCGTTAATAGTAACCACGTAGGGAAAATCTTTAGCTCCGGCTTGCTTTTGGATGAGTAGTTTATGAGGGGATTTGGCCTTGAAAGGCAGTTTGTATTTGAGAGTAATAACCCGGGTATTTAGGGGGGTTAGAGTGAAAAAACCCTCAAAGACGGTCTTACCCAAATCCTCGCCTGTTTTTTGTCCTGATTCAAAACCTTGTGCTTCTATAAGCTCACTGCCTTTGGGGACGAATACCCGCAGCCAATCTCGGAAAACACCATTAAGTTTGAGTTTAGTCTCGGCGTCCTGAAAATATTGCTGAGGGTTTTTGTAAGTCAGAGTGAGAGTAACAGTAGTTGTTCCGTCGGATGTAATGTCTATTTTTTGGTCAGCGGAATATGTCACCCAGGCATTGGTTTTGGCACCGGCAAAATTGGTATCTACCACAAACAGATAATCTCCTTCGGTTTCCCGGACTCTTCCCGCCAGATTGAACGACTCTGCCGCGGCCTGAGTTTTGGAATCCACAAAATACAGCTGGATGTGTTTTTCATTAAACAGGGCCAGGCCTGTCTGAAATAACGTACCCATCTTCGATTTGGGCTGGGCCATGACATTTGCCAAAACCGAATACATCATCGGGCCGATGAAAGATTTTCGCTGGCCGTAATTTTTCGGCTGGAGGATAATCTGGCCGGTAATCGAATCCCAAACTACCGGACCTTCCACGTCGGCAAATAATTCTAGTTCGTACCAAACCTGGGGGCAATTGCATCGGGAATCATCAGCGGCAGAGAAATTTCCAAAACCAGGAACTCCGATCGGTCCGGTAATTTTCAATAATTCCACCAAAACCTGGGTATCAACGGTAAATACACCGTCCACAGCCGGTGAGTTGGTAAGTTGGTAGTTGGGAAAAAACGTATCCATAGAAACCTTGAAATCGGGTGAAAGATTTTGATCCCGCATGTACCAGTAAGGTACTTTTGGCAAATAATTGACAATCGGTTCTGGTGCAGGAATTTTTTTGGTAAATTTGGCATCCAAGGTGTAGATATCCTCGGATTGAATGACACTTATTTTACCTTTGTCGATGGAAATGACGGCATAAGCGGTCATAAATCCCCCGGTAGCCCGTAACTCGGCGTCGTTTTGGAAAATAACCAGGTATTTTCGGGGAGAATCAAGACCCAGAATATAGGGTGCTGCCTCCAAAAGCGGGGCAGCATCATTGGTTAGAGTACTGGCTTGATCAAGAAGGGAAATACCGGTGGTGATTTGGTCGCGAATAGGACGACCCCGGAAATTTTTAGGATAGCGTTTAGGATTTATCTGGTCGACTTCCTGTTGGGCTTTTTGCAAATGATCACCGATATTTGCCAGCTGTGGTTTGAGCTTATCTAATGTCGTGATCACAAAGTTGATTCTGTCCTCGGTAGTCTTGGCTCCGTCGCCGGTTGTACCCAAACCCTTTAGGCCAATAATGTCAGCATAAGGTGTTATGGCATCGATGGCTATCTCGGCAGCGGCGATTAATTCCCGTCCGGCAGCAAGACCTCTCTGACCATCCAGGTAATAGTTTCTGGCTAGAGGAATGATTTTTAACCAACCCAGACGGCTAAAACGGTTCTTCACGTTTTCCAGGTCCGCTTTGACTACTCCCAGTTGATTTTTAGTCCCGGCCAGATCTTGTGATTTGAGTAGTTCAGGAAGCTTGCGACCGGATGATTCCAGATCTTTAACCGAGGCTAAAATACTTTTGGCAGGAAGTACAAAACCTACGGTGAGTACCAGAAATAATATCAGCAGAATAACACCGAAAGGCACTAAAAACTTTTTAAACTTTTCTCTGCCTTTCCGGACAGGCGGGGAGGCATCAAAAGACCGGACCAGGGGGGTGATCTCAGGCAGGTTATTATCATTCATGATTTGGTTAAGATACTCCGCTACCCCTTCCGGATATCATCACGAAGGGCGTTTTAAACAAGATCTGCAGATCATACCACAATGACAGATTTTGCGCATACCTGGCGTCTAACTCTATTCTTTTGTCAAAATTGAGCTGACTTCTCCCAGAAACCTGCCACTGACCTGTAATACCCGGCCGGACAGACAAAGCTTTTTGTATCAGATCGGCAGTTTCAGGATACCTATTTTTTTGATCGTCCAGTTCGTCCGGATAATAGGGACGCGGTCCGACCATGCTCATCTCCCCTTTTAGGACATTAATGAATTGGGGAGTTTCATCGAGAGAATATTTGCAGATAAATTTCCCAACTTTGGTTCTTAAGGGATCGTTTTCCAATTTATAGCTTTTTTTCTTATATTCCTTGAGGTAGTTTTCGAACTTGGGATCGTGAAACTGCAGGTATCGGGCGTTGGGAATCATGGATCTAAATTTCAACAAGCGAAAGACTTTCCCCTGTTTCCCTACCCGGTCCGACCATTCGACAAACACCGGGCCTTGCGGGGATTCAATTTTGATGGCTATGGCTACGAGAAGATCGACAGGGAAAAAAAGAATCAGCAAAAAAATGGATAAAAAGATATCCATTACCCTTTTAAATTGGATGTAGGACATCAGTTTAGAAGTTTACGGGTCTAGAGATATTTAGTCAATCGCTGTTCTTTGAGGGTCTCAACGATTTTTTTGACCCCTTGGGCATACTCTTTGGGGCAGATTAATATCGCATCCGGAGTATCTACGACCAGCATATCTTTTAGACCTACGGTGGCAACCAGCTGTTTGTCCAGAAACAAAAGATTGTTTTGTGAATTTATGCCGATGTACTCCCCCCTCCCACCCGGCCCGGAGATAACATTACCCAATTTGTCTTTAAATAAATTTTGCCAAACAACGTTCCAATCACCCACGTCCGACCAGTCAAATGTGCCGGGAAGGCAGAGGAATTTTCTGAGATGTTCGGCTACCGCATAATCTATGGATATAGACGGTGCCATTTGAAATGCTAATCTGATAACCTGTTTCTCTCTGTCCGTACCTATCGCGGATAGGATTCTGGGAAAATGAGCGTAGGTTTTCGGTGCATACTTTTTTAGCAAATCCAGGTAAACCTTGGCTTTAAAAACATAGAGATTGGCATTCCAAAAATATTTCCCGGATGAGGTATAATTTTGCGCCAGATTCAGGGACGGCTTTTCCACAAACCTCTCGCCCAACAGAAAACTGCCGTTGTCGGACCATTTCCTATAAGCTTTGATGTGGCCCATTCCGGTATGAGGGTATCTGGGTTTGATACCCACCGTTACTAAAAGATCGTGAGAAAACGCCGTTTGAGCGGCAGAGCGCATTTGCGATACGAAAGTTGACACAGGTGAAATGAGATGATCTGAGGCCAAATTTATAATCACCGCCTGGGGATCGCGGTGGTAAATATATGCTGCTCCCAAACCGTGGGCGATAGCCGTATCACGACGGACGGGTTCCTCAAAGATATTTTCGGGGGGAATTTTATGGGCTTCCTTTTTGACCAACGACAGGTATTTGGCAATTGTGGAAATAAAGATCCTGGATGGGGAGGTGATCCTTAAGGCCCGCATCAAAGTTAATTCCAGAAGAGATTTACCGGAGAATAGTTTGGCGAACTGTTTGGGGAATGCCTCCCTTGACATGGGCCAAAGGCGGGTGCCGCCGCCACCGGCAAGTATCAGGACATAAGTGTGTTTTGGTACTTGGTCCATTCGTTATTAAATACTTTAACAAATTCCCTGATGAAGCGCTCTTGGGAAAACTGGGCAGCATGACTGCGAATATCAGAAGTTGAGAAAGAAGCCGGAGAAAAATTAAGTACGGCGCTTTTCAAAGCATCAGGGGAGTGCTCGTCAATTAATATACCGGTTTTTTTGTGAATAACCGTTTCTGAAGTTCCACCGCGGTTAAGGGCGATAACCGGCTTGCCGGCAGCCATAGCCTCCACGGGAATAATACCAAAATCTTCTTCATGGAAATAAATTAAAGCTTGGCAATTTTGATACAGGTACGCCAGCTCATCATCCGAAACTTCTTGGATAAATCGGATATTCGGCCCAGCTTTTGACTTTAGAATTTGGGTAAGTAAAGGCTGACCCCAATTAACAGATCCTTTACCCACAACAACCAGGGGGAAATTTAAATCATTAAAGACGTTGATAACTGTTTGGGGATCTTTGTAGGTCACAAACCTACCCACATATAAATAATATCGGGGAGGAAGATCAGGAACTATCCGGTTTGAAGTTTTTGAAAAAAAATCAGTATTTACGGGAGGGTAAATGACTCGACTATCCCTGGCGTAATATTTTGAAATTCTGTCAGCAACAGTTTTTGATATAGCTAAATATTTATCCGGTCTATTCGCGGCAATCAAATCCCAGTATTTTAAATATTTAAACCAAGGCCAAGAAACTGGTTTTAGGATCCAGGGAATTTTTTGGTAGTAGTATTGCTGGTGACTCCAAAGATAACGGGTAGGGGTCAGGCAAACACATAGGTGAAATGTCTGTGGCTTTGTAATAATTCCTTTGGCGTCTGCGCTGGTGAGGCTTATTACCGCATCATAATTGTCAAACTGCAGAGTCTCGAAAGAAATGGGGGTTAAAAAAGGGATAAGTTCGTGGTGATGCTTTAATCCTGGCAGGAAATTTAAAAAGGTAGTAGTAACCTGAGGAAAAACCTGGGCCCATTTGGCTTGATTTGAGTCATAGACTGATGTGAACAATGGGGCATGAGGAAAAATTTCATGCAAGGCTAAAAGCACCCTTTCGGCACCTCCCCACTTGTTTACCCGGTCGTAAATTAATGCAACGCTTTTTGGTAAATTTGCCATGTATTATTAGCCGTTTCGGCCCAGGAGTATTTTTTAGCCTGCTTACGACCGGAGGTGATCAGTGATTGGCGAAGTTTGGAATCAGATAAAACCTGCCGGATTTTAGAGGCTAAATCTACCGGATCATGAGGATCAAAATACAGAGCCGCGTCCTGGTATACTTCCGGAAGACATGAAGCCCGGGCGGCAATAACAGGAGTGCCTACAGCCATGGCTTCCAAACCCGGAAGACCAAAACCTTCTATCAGCGACGGAAAAACATAAGCTCCAGCATTTTTCAAGGCAGACTTGAGTTGGGGGTCAGAAAGTAAACCGAGAAAATGCACATAAGGTGAAGGCGGGAAGCGGGAAGCAAAAGCTGAACGGGCGCAGACCAAGGCTAGGTGTACCCTGCCTTTGAGGAGCTGGATAGCCTGAATTAATACCCCAATATTTTTGTGCGGGTAAAGACTACCGGTATGGATAACATAAGGTCGGGGTATGGTTGGAGCGGAGGCCGGGGATGACGGTTCATAAAAACCGGCGTCCGCAGCTTCGTAGGTAACGGTTATTTTATCCTGAATGATATGGTAATTCCTGATGATAAAATCCTTCCAATATTGCGATGGAACCAGAATATGGACAGCCCGTCGCAGTGACGTCCAGATCACGAATAAAAAACCCGCATATTTCGGCCAGTAGATCAGAGGACTTTTGGTGGTAGTGATCACTCCTTTTGACTGGTGTTTGATGAAGTCATGCACGGTAACCACATACCTGCCCGGCCAGAGAGCGGTCACAGCAGAATGGGTGAAATGTACCAGTTGGGGTTTAATTTTCCGCAAAATATAGAGCATTTCCAACTGCGCCAGAGGAGTGTACGGGTGATATTTAGCGATATACTTCTTAAACTTGGTGATTTCAGGTTCGGCGGCAACATCCGGAGCGACGACCAACACGACGCTAATTCCAGGGTCTGTAGGTAAATTACTGATCAGGTTTTGCGTATATCTGCCGATGCCGGTATGCTTTATCCCCCATAACCTGGCATCGATACAAAGCGTTTTCGCCATCGGTTAATTATACCGGGCTTTAAGTTTCCTAACAGTCTGCAATAGGTAAATACCCGCGTAGACCAGGTAATTTAAAAGGGCTGGGTATTTGGCCGCTAAGTGTTTTTGGTAAAAGAGACGCATGGCGTGAGTGGAATTTCTGGACCAGGCTAAACGGGTAGAACGGGTTGCTTTGGCCGAAGAGCCTTTGAAGTGGGTTATTTTTACACCGGGAATATACATTACTTTCCAGCCTGATAGTTTGAGTTTGTAACAGAAGTCGATATCTTCACCATTGAAAAAGTAATCTTCATCCAACCAGTTTACGTGCCTGCCGGCCTGGGTACGGATCATAGCAAAAGCTCCGGAAAGGGCATCGATCTCATGAATTGTGTCCGTAATATCCGAGTTTGAATATTTGGAGAACTTTTTGAAAAACCATGAATAAAGATGCAGAAATGAATTCCAGGGATCGGGAAAATGACGATGGCAGGAATAATCAAGGGTGCCATCCGGCAATTCTACCCTGCAGGTAGCCGCTCCTACATCAGAATGTGATTTAATATATTGAAGTACTGTTTGAATAGTTTGGGGATAGACTATAGTGTCAGGATTTAAAAGCAAGACAAATTCTGAGGTGATTGTTTTCAGAGCGATGTTGTTGCCGGCGGAAAAACCGAGATTTTTACGACTGGTAATAACTTTCACCTTGGAGTATTGGCGCTTGACGGCGGAAACAGAATTATCGGTTGAGGCGTTGTCAACAACAATGATATCCCAGTCGTCCCGGGAAGTCTTGGCTAGGTTTAGCGAAGCCAGACAATCAAGCAGAAGTTTTTCGACATTATAACTTAGAATAACAATCGTCAGCTCTCGTTTATTGATCATCAACCAAGCTTTGATACAGGGTTTCTAACTTATTGCTAATGGGTTCCCATCTAAATCCAGAATCAGCTATTTTTTTAGCGTTTCGAGCAATTTTTTCGTATAGTTTTCTGTCCATAAGAATTTCAATAGCTTTTTGTGCCATTTGCGAAGCTGTTTGGCCGATCATCATGGATTCCCTATCTTTTATTCCCAAACCTTCGGCTCCTATCGGAGTCGTGACTACCGGAGTCATCGAGGCCATGGCTGCCAGGATTTTTAACCTAGTACCACTAGGGCCGTAAATAGGCGCTATTAACAAACCGGATTTTTGATAAGCTGCCACTACACCCTGCCTG
>Ga0209541_10001890_pt1 | contig 40663 bp, 46 predicted proteins | sample RifCSPlowO2_01_FD_184027 | JGI IMG/M metagenome (GOLD analysis project Ga0209541, IMG submission 184027) | Groundwater microbial communities from Rifle, Colorado - Rifle CSP2_plank lowO2_0.1 (SPAdes) (version 2) | ecosystem: Environmental > Aquatic > Deep subsurface > Groundwater | place...
AGCGACAGTTTTATTAAAACTCTTCTTAATCCTTATGTGCATGGGCACCCTCCTTCCCTTCGAGAGATTTCCGCGCGAGGTCATTGTCAAGGCGGAAGGCAAGGCCGATCCGGCCGTGGGATGCGCTCCGGAGCAGCGGCCCATGGAGCAGCTCCTGGATTTCGGCATCGTCAACGTGGACAAGCCGAAAGGGCCGACATCCCACCAGGTCAGCGACTATCTCCAGAAGATTCTCCACATCGGGAAGGCCGGCCATTCCGGTACGCTTGACCCTGCGGTCACCGGGGTGCTGCCCATCGCTTTGGGAAAGGGGACGAGGGTGGTCCAGGCGCTGCTGACGTCCGGCAAGGAATACGTCGCGGTCATGCACCTCCACAAGCAGGTGGAGGAGAAGCACCTGCGCCATATCTGCCAGTCCTTCGTCGGCAGGATCGAGCAGCTTCCCCCGATCAAGAGCGCGGTCAAGCGGCAGCTGCGGATGAGGACCGTGTATTATCTGGATATTCTCGAGATCGACGGGCAGGACGTGCTGTTCACGGTGGGCTGCGAAGCCGGCACCTACATCCGGAAGCTGATTCACGACATCGGCAAGAGGCTGGGCTGCGGCGCGCACATGGCGGAATTGCGGAGGACGAAGGCAGGCCCGTTCAGGGAAGGCACCCTGGTGACCTTGCAGGACCTCACCGACGCCCATCATTACTGGAAACAAGGCCATGATGAAACCCAGCTGAGGAGGATGGTGCAGCCCGTGGAGAGCGGCGTCGCGCACCTTCCAAAGATATGGGTGTTCGACCAGGCAGTTTCGAGCCTGTGCCACGGCATCGACCTGAAGGCGCCGGGCGTCTCGAAGTTCACCTCCCCGATGGAAAAGGGGGAGATGGCCGCATTATTGACCCTGAAGGGGGAATTGATCGCCTTGGGCACGTGCCAGATGGGCGCTGATGATCTGAAGGCCAGGGAGAAAGGGGTCGCCGCCTCGACGGACAAGGTGTTCATGGACGCGAAGGCGTATTCCGCCAAAAGGATTATTAAAGGGAAAGCGGAACCTCCGGCATAGCGAAACAAGGCAGGACGCATTCCAAATCCGCCCTGCGGACATCGGAAGACCATGGGAACAGTCATTCCACTACCCGGCCACAACACGTTGCGGAAACCCCCTGCATCCTATTCTCCCGGATCCCTGCCTGAAAAAAGCTGCGCGGAAGTCATATTCCTCGCCGCCGTAAAGGAACGCGGGTTTTCTCCCAGGAGAGAGCCTCCCATCGTGCACCAAAAACCGGACCAGCACTCTGCGCAAAACACCCTGCCCGCGCTGATTGCAGGCGATACGATGGATTATACCGGAAGCAGCACGCAGGCGGAGATCCCTTACCAGAACGTCGTCGTTTTGAAAGACTGGAGGAAGCAGCAAGAGCCGCGCAGCGGACTTGAGTCCAGCGTCACATTCTCCAGGTTCAACCAATATTATGCCAGCGCCAATCAGGAATACGCTTGCAGCACCGATAGCAGGACAGAGGCGGACATCACAGAAGATAACACCGACAACGCTCTCGGGACATTGAAGCAGGGGAGGATAAATCCTTCCACTATCCCCACCATAGCAGGCTCAGGACTGCTGTATGCGTGCGCGGACGCCTTGAGATATGTGAAAAAGTCAAATCTTCAGATGCCCCTCATAGAGGCAATCTACGATAAGCGATTTGATAAGGATGCCAGCGCAGCGGAATACGCTTGCTGTGCCTTGGCATATGTGGAGCATCCCATCATGCAAAAGCCGCTCATCGACACCATCCTTGCCGGCAAGGGATATTGGGTTGCAGAAGCCGCACTGCCTCTTGTTAAGAATGGAGTATACAAAAATGGGGCATACATAAAACGTTTACAATCGTTCTCGAGAAAAAAGAAAAAGGTCAATAATCAAATCTGGGGTCCATCGCCTCGCCGATGAGGTCGTTCTCGTCCTTGTATTTCTTGACCTGCATGAGGCGCGTCTTGTTGCAGTACGGGCACTTCAATGCCTGGGCGGAGCCCCTCTTGACAGAGAACTTGAACCGGCATTCCATGCAGATGAAGCGGACCTTCTCGTAGTCCCGCGCGCTCATGAGGTTCTTGCGCTGCTCCTCCTTCTCGAGGACGCCCAGGCAGCCCTTGCACACGATCTTGTGGTTCCGGTCGTAGCGTATCTGCTCGAAGGGGAACTTCTCCCTACACCTGGCGCAGAGGTAGTGTTCCATATGCCCCTCTAATCTGTCCGGCTATTTTAATGTTTTGTCAGGCCCGCGTTCCTTGCGCAGTACAGGCCCTCCCCCAGATAGGGGATATTTGGCTTGGCGTTTCCCCGCTTGTAAAGGAGAAGGTCAACAACCGCGTTGAGGCCATTCCCTAACGGGACAGGGGTCCACAACGCCACCCAGGGGATACCCTCGTCCCTCCTGACATCGTGGGCGTCTTTGACGTCGGTGAGGACTCCTGCCTTGACCAGCGGAGTCAATGGATCCCGGAAAAAGGAATCGTCCCGGAATGCGGCAGAATACCTGAAGCCGATGATGAGGGGTTCCAGCCTGTCCCCTCTCCGGATGCGATAGTCATCAAGCGCCACATCCGACAAGTCAGGGCTTTGGTGCAATCTCCCGATGGAGAGGTACATGAGGCGCAAATGAGTGTCAAGACCAAAACGATCATATGCTTTGCCGGGCGTAAGAGAATACGGCTTATCCGACCCAGCCGGAGCTCCCCTGCCGGATAATGGAACAACACTGCCCATTCGCACCCTCATCCAGCCATTGTTTATATAATTTGTTCATTGGCAAATTTTTTTCGGGCATTTGATAATCTTCCTTATAGAAAATAATTAAACGAAAACCTAAACTAATCTCATTTTTTGTAAACCAGTATACAAAAACGTAACATTTATATACTTGCACCACCATCAAAACAAAGAAAATAGCAAGCGCCTGGCATCATCATCTGATTTCAGGTCATACAAAACGAGGTGCGGACCATGAGCATGAATTTTATTGTGGAGGAGGCGTTGAAGATCAACACGGCTTCAAAGCTGGATGACGATTTGCAGGTTGGCCACGCCAACATCAAGGTCATCGGGGCAGGAGGCGCGGGAAGCAATATGGTATCCTGGCTCTACAAGAAAGGCATCAAGGGCGCGGAGATCATCGCCTGCAACACCGACAAGCAGCACCTCCAGATGACCGAAGTCGACAAGCGGTTCCTCATCGGCAAGGAGATCACGCGCGGCCTCGGCTGCGGCGGGTTCCCGGAGAAAGGCGCGCAGTCCGCGCAGGAATCCATCCAGGACATCAAGGCGGCCCTGCAGGGCTCTGACATGGTCTTCATCTGCGCAGGCATGGGCGGCGGCACCGGAACGGGAAGCGCGCCCATCGTGGCACAGGTGGCCAAGGATGCGGGCGCCATCGTAATCGGGACAGTCACCATGCCGTTCAAGATCGAGCGCGCGAGGATCGACAAGGCGGAATTCGGCCTGGCCTCCCTGAGGAAGCACTCGGACACCGTCATCGTGATCGACAACAACAGGCTCGTCAACATCGCCGGAAACCTTCCGGTGCAGCAGGCATTCGCCGTCGCCAACGAGCTGGTCTCGACCATGATCCGCGGCATCGTGGAGACGATCGCCGTCCCGAGCCTCGTGAACCTCGACTTCGCAGACGTGAAGGCCATCATGACCAACGGCGGCGTCGCCGCGATCGGCGTCGGGGTATCGGACACCACCAACAGGGTGGAGGAAGCCGTCAAGGGAGCGCTGTCCAACCCCCTCCTGGAGATCAGCTACAAGGGCGCATCAGGAGCGCTCATCCACATCGAAGGCGGCCCGGACATGACCCTCGATGAGGTCAACCGCGCGGGAGAGCTCGTGACCGAGTCTCTCGACGAGGATGCCAACGTCATCTGGGGCGCGCGCGTCTCGGACAACATGAAGGGCAAGATCACCGTGATGACCATCATCACCGGGGTCAAGAGCCCCTGGATCATGGGCAAGGACCTCCACGACCAGCGCAAGGCGACCGCCAGGCGCGTCTCGTCAGAGCTCGGCATCGACTACTTCGTCGAGTGAGCCCCCCATCCATTTTTTTGTTTTTCCCTTATCATCAGCCGGACAGCGGAAAGCAGGACATGAGCCAATGATGAGCCAGGAACACCAGCGGCCCACCGAAACCTTGCTCATGAAGGGCAAGGTCATCATGCTCTGCCATTACCGCAACTTCATCGCCTTCAACTCCCCCCACCTCGCCAGGTGACTCACGCTCATTGGCAGAAGCCAATCACCCATCAACAACAGACCGAGGGAAGACCATGGACATCGATTCCGGAAAAGTGATCTCCAAGCTTGTGGGAGACATCGTTGAGAAGAACCAGCAATTCCTGAGCGAGACGCGCAACCACGAGAAATTCAAGTCTCTCGTCCCCTTTCTCATGCAGAAGAACATCGACGACATCGACTTCTCCATGTTCGACCACGACACGAGGCTGCATCTCCTCAACGCCCTTGGCGCGGAGCACCTCAAGAAAGGCAACATCGAGGCTTCCCTGAAGGCGTTCATCCTCGCCTCCAACCGCTCTGCGCTGAACGAGATCGGCGACTACTATGTCAGCTGCTACCAGCATTCCCGGGCCATCGAGGCATACAAGCTGGCGGGAGACAACGCCAAGCTGCTCGAGCTGGGGAAGCGCTGCCTGACCGAGGGGAACCTCAAGTCCGCGATAGAGGCCTTCAAGGTCATCAATGACAAGCGCAGCCTGCTGGACGCGGGAGACGAGGCCCTGAAGAAGTCAAAGTACGACTTCGCCATCGAGATCTTCAACGCGCTCGAGAACCGCGAGAAGCTCGTGGAAGTCGGCAAGCTCTGCCTCGCGGACAACGATGTCACCAACGCCATCCTCGCCTTCAAGGCGGCCGGCCAGCCGGAATACCTCAACGAGGTGGGCGACGTCTGCCTCAAGAACGGCTCGCTCAAGACGGCATACGAAGTCTACCAGATGGCGGGCAACCAGATGATGGCCGCGTTCATCAAGCAGAACTTCGTCTAGGTGCGGCGATGGATCAGGAAGCGCAATTGAGTTTTCTCCTGGAGAAGAAGCTCCAGCTCCTCGTGGAGATGGCCACGAAGAAGTACGACCGCGAGATCCTGGAGCTGAAGGCGCAGATCCACCAGCTCTCCCAGGACGTCGAGACCCTGAGGGCGAATCTCAAGGGCATCCGCGCCGAGCAGGCGCAGCAGCCCGCGCACCATGCCCCCACCCCCCATGAAGAGCCGAAGGCAGCGCCGCGCGTCGAGCGCCTGTCAGACCAGCAGGTCGCGCAGGCATCCGCATCCGGGGAATCAGTCTCTCTGCGGATGGCCAAATCAGGGAACTACAATTCCGAAGACGTCTCGGTGGAGAAGTTCTTCTATTACGGGAACAAACGATAGCTTTTTCCCCTATTTTCCGTCTACCATGAACAATCGTGAGTCATTGCTGCCATCCAGCAGCCCCGCCCGCACCCCCGCGTCGAGGAAGCAGTGGGCGTAGCAGACCGCGCCGTACGCCCTGATGAGGTCGCCTTCCTTCCGGAAATGGAGGGCATCCTCATAGTAGCGCCTTGAGAGGTCGAGGAGGTCTGCTGCCGACGCTTTGTCCTTCTTCGTGGCCTTTATTTTTCCCAACGCCTCTTTGGTCAGGGAAAGGTATTTCTCAAGCCGCTCTTTGAGGTCTTCTTCCATTGGTTCCTGCACAATAAACAGAGAACAATATCAAAAAATTCAAAAAATCAAAAAAAACAATAATAAAATAAAATCAAAGGAGCTTCCTCAGCTCCTCGGTCTTCCCCGCGGCGATGTCGATCATGGCGAGGATGTCCTCGTCGGAAAGGGCCTCGTCCCCTCCCTTCTGGAGCGCGCAGAGCGTGCCGTCCTCCTCGACCGCGACCGAAAGGCGGGCGTCATAGACCTTCTCCTCCTCGTACGTGGGATCGACCACATACTGGTTGCCGGCCTTGAGCACGGTCACCGAAAGCGGGGCTTTCCTGACGGGAAGCTTCTCCCTGGTGCGGGTCTTGTAGTCTATCCTGATGCCGTCATAGGCCGGAAAGGTGCAGTCCTGCAGGGCGGCGATGGCAGCCAGCGCCGCGGCATCGAAGAGATTGCCCCCGTCATTCATCGTGCAGATGTCCAGCACGATGAACCATGCCTTCTCGTTCGGGGTGATGCACATCTTCCGGAAGTCGACGGCCTTGCTCTCGCGGATGCCCCGGTCGACGACCCTGGCCAGCTCCACTGCCTGGATGCTTGGGGGCCCGGTCTCGAATTCCGGGCTTGACAGCGGATACAACTCTGCGCCGATGACGATGCCTCCCTCGTCCGGGGTGTCCGGGTACGGCTTGTCGACGTTCAGCTTGATGCCCGCGATCAGCTCCGTGTCCCCGATGCGGACATAGGCAGAGCCGTCCGCCGACGGGACGTATCCTTTCTTCACCTCGATCGGCTGCCGGTACTCCAGCGGCTTCCTGCCGTCGAGCCTTGTGCCCTTGGCCAGCAGGCCGAGGACGTGGTTCTTGAGTTCTTCGTACATGATGATCACCTACTCGTTGTTCCCCATCTGGGGGTATTTGTCTTTCAGGGCTGCTTTTTGGACTTCGTAGATATCCCCACACACCTTCCTGGCCTTCTCCAGCGCTTCCGCGATCATCTCCCTCGAGACTTCGCCGTCCATCTGGAGCAACGTGATCTTGCCGAGATTGGGCATCATCGCCACCGGGATGTCCGCGACAGGCCCGTCCTCGTACGCCTCCTCGGAATAGTCAAGGTCCACGAGGATCTTGTCGTCGACGCGGCCGACAGAGACTGCTGATACCAGATCCTTCATCTCCAGGCCGGCGTCCGCAAGGGCCATGGATGCCGCGCAGATGCCCGCGCACCTGCTTCCCGCTTCCGTCAGGGGAAGCTCGATGAAGACATCAACGACGGAGTTGGGGAAATCATCCAGGTTCAGGACAGGCAGCAGCGCCTTTTGCGTCACCATCGAGATCTCCTTCGACCTCCGGGATGCCCCCGGCCGCACGCGGTCGTTGTAGCTCGAGAACGGCATCATGTTGTAGTTGCAACGCAAGACCCCCCTGCTCGGGTCCTGCAGGAACTTGGGATGGAGGTTCCTCGGCCCATAAACGGCGGCGTACGCCCAGGTGTTCCCTATCTTGAACATCGCCGAGCCGTCTGCCCTCTTGATTACCCCTACTTTTGCCTCGATGGGGCGGGTCTCGTCAAAGCCCCTGCCCTCTATGCGTTTCGTGTATGCCATGGTTTCACCTTGATGCGGATTTCTGGAGGTAGTCCTTCATCTTCTCCGTGAGTCCGGAAACATGGCTCTCCTCCTCTATCTTCCGTATGGCGGCGATGGCCTTCTGCTCCGCCACTGGCTCGCCGTGGATCCAGATGAGGCCGTTCTGCCCCACCAGGATGTTGCAGTTCAGCGCCTGCTTCACCATCGAGATCATGCTGCCCTGCTTGCCGATGATGCGCGGCACCTTGAAGGGGTTGACCTCTATGATGCGGCCGCCCTTGATCTTCCTCAGCCCCGGGCCGCGCATGGAGACATCCACCAGCTTCTGGCTCGTGACCTGGATGACCTGGCACATGATGTAGTCGCCGAGGTCGTAGATCTGCTTGAGGTCGGCGCCCCTCTGGATGAACTCCGCGCTGCCTTCCTTCAGCCCGAGGAGGGCGGAGTATGCGGAATTGGTGTCGAGCCGCCATCCGTTGAGGGTGATGTCGATCACCTTGCAGATGATGATGTCGTCCCTTTTCGGCATGTACTTGCCCGAGAGGGGGATGATGCGTATGCTCCTCCCCTCGACGGAGACAAGCCCCAGTCGCTCCGCGTGTATGTTGTCGCCCTGCCGGTACGTTCCCTGCCCGGGCAGGAAATCCATGCCCTTGCACAGCACTTCTCCGGGAACAGCGACCTCCCGCTGCTTCGCTAGTAATCCGTTTGTCATGTTTCTCACCTTAGTTGTTAATCGTGATCAGTTTTCCTGTTCTTTTCGCTCTTTTGTTCGCTTCGTTGACCACAATTGTCCTGAAGCTTGCTTTGTTCGTGATTATGGTTGTTGATTGGTTCTCATTATTGGATTATTGGCACTGATTTTCATCATCGTCTTCGGCTATTTGGCCTTCAGCACGCTGACCTCGACTTCCCCATGGCAGACCGCGTTGAGCTGCTCGTAGAAGTCCGTCTCCAGGCCGCCGGGAATCTCGACGACCGCGTGGAGGTAGCCGTTGTTCTGCCATTCCTCCCGCAGGAGGGGGCCGAACTTCTTGAGCACGCCGTACGCCTTGCCCGTGTACTGGGGGGAGATCTTGACGTTCATCTCCTTGACCTCGAACCTGATGGGCATGATGGGGCGGAGCCTGTCGATGGCGTCGTGCAGCTGCGCCTCCACCGGCTTGTTCTCGTCGAGGTGGAACTTGGCCTCCGCGAGGGCGGCCTCGATGCGCTGCATGGGGTGGGGGAGATGCGTCTTGGCGTCCACCGCATTGATGTGCAGCAGGTTGATGAGCTGCCTCATCTTCTGCTCCCTTATGCGCTGCCGGTGCTCCTGCGTGAGCTGGATATCTCCCTTTTTGATGATGGCAAGGGCCACCTCCTGGGCGTCTGTCGTCCCGAAAGCCTCCTCCATCGCCTTGGGAGACGCCTCAAGCCCCTTGCGGGAGTCCGTGAAGACCTCCATCACCGCGAGAACGTCGTGCATGCCCATCTCCCTGCCCTGCCTGACGGCGAGGGCGTTCTCCGAGTCCACGAGCACCTCGAAATGATGGCCGTGGCTCGTTATCCTGGCGATGACCGCCTTGCTGGTGTCTACCATTGTACTCTTGCAGTATCTTGCAGTATTGTGCTTTCTTTTCTTTTTCCCATCGCCCGCTTCGCGGGAAATGTCAGGCGCCGCGCCATTGTCAGCGCGCGGCGCAATCCTTGCGCGCCGCATTGGGCGCGCCTCATGTTCCCCTCCGGAGGAGGCCACGAATATCCGTTTACTTCACCTGTTTCTTATCGTCCTTCTTCTCGTCCTTGATGCCGCTGCTGACCTTCTCCAGCTTTGCCTTGTCGATCTTCATGAAGCGCTTCTCCGCCGTGGGGATGACCATGGCGTCCACGCGCTCGATGGAGAAGTTCTGGGCGAGCACCCTCTTGAGGGCCTTGACCGCGAGCTTCAGCCCGTCGTCGAGCGTCATGTCTTCCCGGTACTCCTTCTTGAGGATCTCCTCGACCTCGGTCTCGCCTTCGCCGATGGCCGTGGCCTTGTACTGGAAGTAGATTCCCGTGGGGTCGGTCTCGAACAATTTTGGAGTCCTGCCGTCGATGCCCGCGATGAGGATGGAGACGCCGAACGGCCTCAGCCCCCCGCTCTGGGTGGTCATCTGCATGAGGTCGCACATGTCCCGCACGATGGAGATCATGTCTATCTCCGCATCATAGGTGACGCGGTGCTGCTGCGCCTTGAGCTGGGCGCGGTCGATCAGGACGCGCGCGTCCGAGATGATGCCGGATGCCGACGCGATCATGTGGTTGTCTATCTGCCATATCTTCTCCACCGATTCGGGGACGATGAGCGTGTCCATGATGCGCTTGTCCGCGACGAGGAGCACGCCGTCGGAACAGGTGATGCCTATGGCAAGGGAGCCCTGCCTCACGGTCTTCTTCGCGTACTCGACCTGCAGGAGCCTGCCGTCAGGCGAGAACATGGTGATTGCCCTGTCATACCCCATCATCTGGTGCTGTAGTGGTTGCATGATGTTTCCTCCATTGGTTGATGGTCAATTATCCTTTTTCTGTTGAGTATGAGATGCTTTATCTTCTTTTTGTTTCCTTTCTGTTGCCCTTCTGTCACCCGGGCACGGCCGGCGGCTGCCCTTCCGGCGCGAGCAGGAACCTCTGGACGGCCTTCCTCAGGATGCCCGACATCCCTTTCGTCGTGATGACGGCTTCGCGGCTGCCGATGCTCCTGACCAGCATCAGGGCGGTGCGGACGTTCTGGACTTCCTTGTGGGAAATCCTCATCACCCCCCTCTGGGAGGCTTGCTGCCATTTGTCGTGCAGCATGATGATGCCCGCCCTGGACATGCCCAGCTCGCCGAGGAACTGCCTGCATGCGCCCATGATGGCATCTGACGCTTCCTGTGCAGTGACCGGCCGGCCCGAGATGACCTGAAACACCATATAGCGTTTCTTTTCCCGCAGGCTTGGCCGCAATGCCTTGAGCTTCTGCGCCATCCTATCTCTTAGTGAGAAGATAGAGCATCAGTTTCTTCTCTCGTGTTTGCAGGGATGTGGGACATTTCTTTATAAAACTTGCGATTTGAGGTTGTGTTGCGCTAAAGGCACATTGTCGCATCTGCGGGAATTTCCCCATTTCGCCGTAAGACGCAAATTGCCCCAGTCCTGAAAATGCGACAGCACCCCCACAGATACTTTTAAATAGGAATATCCCCCAAAATCCCCAAAGAGGCATGGCATCCGGGAAGAGAAAAGCGGCCAGGGGAAAACCCATCAGGGGGAAAGCTCCCAAAAGGAAGCCCCAGCGGAAGAGGGCCCATCAGCGGGTTTCCCGACGGGCAATCCCGAAGGCGCACCCCGAATCCGCATCATTCTACGCGTCCCTTCCCAAGACCACCTACCAGACCAGGAGCATACGCATCCCCCTCAGCACGAAGAGCCAGCCGCCGTCGCCGGCACATTCTCTTCCGCCGCCGGATTCTGCGCCGCATTACAGCATGCCAAGCCGCCGGCCTTCCCCATCCTCTGCAAAGATGCACTACTACAGCTCCCTCGGCTTCCTCGCGGCGTCCGTCTGGGGGTTCATCTTCGCCCTGAAGTTCGCCGCGCAAAGGCACTGGCTGTTCTTCCTCATCTCCATGGGAGTGTTCATCATCGGCGCGGACAACATCATCATCTCGCTGCGGAATGCCCGGGCGGAGCAGGGCCGGCTCACGGGAGAGCATGTCACCTGGCTGCACCGCTTCAGCGCCCATGTCTTCTTCCTGTTCGCCCTGATAGGCATCGTCTTCGGCATCACGTTCTGGCTGCAGGGGCAGTGGCTCATGCTGCTCCTCTCCCTGGCGGTGGTCGTCATCGGGCTGGACAACATGTGGCACGCGAAGCGGAACCACCACGGCAGCGCATAGCCTCCACCGGACAGAATGATTTATATTCCTCTTCCTTCGCCGTTTTCCCACCAGGGGCTGTAGTGTAACTTGGAGAATGCGCCGGCGCGGCCATTCGGGGAACTATCACTCCACCTTCGGGAGGTGGCAATGGGGGTTCGAATCCTCCCAGCCCCATAGAGAGCCAAGCAGAAAGGCGAAGCCATTCCGATATAGGGGAGCGGATGCGGGCCGGAGGTTCCGGAGCGTGAGCGACGATGCCTCCCAGCCCCGCCCTCATCTCGCCATTCGCGGGCGTGTTCTATCCCATCTCGACGCTGCCGCAGTGGATGCAGGTCATCTCCCACCTCCTGCCGCCCTCGTACATATTCGAGAGCATACGGGCCATCGTCTCCGGCGGGGCGGCGTCCGGAATGGGGCTGCTGTGGGGAGGATGCCTTGCCGTGCTGTACATCCTCGCAGCCTGCTGGGCATTCGCGCGCGTCTACAGGCACGCGGTCCGCACCGGGCTGATCGCGAGGTACAGCGCGGAGAGCGTGAGCTAGCACATCGTTCCTACAAAATTATTTAAACCACATCAGCAGAAGAGCACGACAATGGAGAAATCCGGGCAACGACAGAAAAAACAGGCCAAACAGGAGGACAAGGACACCCTCGGCCTCACCGTGAAGAAGTCGGAGGACTTCAGCGAGTGGTATTCCCAGCTGGTCATCAAGTCGGGGCTGGCGGACTATTCCGCGGTCTCGGGCTGCATGGTGATCCGGCCGCTGGGCATGTCGCTCTGGGACAACATCCGCGCCGCGTGCGAGCCGAGGCTGAAGGGGATGGGGGTGCAGAACTGCTACTTCCCCCTCTTCATCCCGGAATCCCTGCTCAAGAAAGAGGCTGCCCACGTCGAGGGCTTCACCCCCGAATGCGCGTGGGTGACGCACGGCGGCAACACCCCCCTCGGAGAGAAGCTCGCCGTCCGCCCGACGTCAGAGGCGATCATGTATGACTCCTATTCCCGGTGGGTGAGGAGCTGGAGGGATCTGCCGCTGAAGCTGATGCAGTGGAACAACGTCGTGCGGTGGGAGTTCAAGCATCCGACCCTGCTCATGAGGACGAGGGAGTTCCTCTGGGTCGAGGGGCATACGGCCTTCGCCACGCGCGATGAGGCCGAGCAGGAGATCAGGGGCATCACGGAACTCTGGAAGGACGTCTGCGGGAACACGCTTGCCCTGCACGGCATCCACGGCAGGAAGACCGAGAAGGAGAAGTTCGCGGGCGCGGAGTACACGGAATCATTGGAGTTTTTCGTGCCGAACGGCCGCATGGCGCAGGGGCCTGACGCCCACGCGGACGGGCAGAACTTCGCCAGGGCGTACGGCATCACGTTCCTCGACCAGAAAGGCAACACCAGCATGGCATTCCAGAACACCTGGGCCATCACCACGAGGATGCTCGGGGTGCTGGTCGCGGTGCACGGGGACGACAAGGGGCTGGTCATCCCCCCAAGGCTCGCGCCCAACAAGGCGGTCATCGTCCCCATCATCTTCGAGGACAGCAGGAAGGAGGTCCTCGCGGCCTGCGCGAAGCTCAGGAAGGACCTCGCGGGATTCTCCCCTCTTCTGGACGACCGCGACGAGTACAGCCCGGGATGGAAGTTCAACGAGTGGGAGCTGAAAGGTATTCCGGTGAGGGTCGAACTTGGGCCACGGGACCTCAAGGCGGGACACGCCGTGCTGGTGCGCAGGGACACGGGGGAAAAGAAGACCGTTCCGCTCGCTGATGCGCAGAGAGCCGTGAAGGACATGCTCGATGCGATGCAGAAGGACATGCTCGCGCGCTCCAGGAAGATGACGGAAGAGGCCGTCGTCGAGGTGTCGTCGACGGAGGAGCTTGCCAAGGCCGTCGGGGACAAGAAGATCGGCCGGGGGCCGTTCTGCAACACGCCCGCCTGCGAGGACGCCATCAAGGAAAAATCAGACGGGGCCAGCAGCCGCGGCATCGTCGGGAAGAAGAAGGGCCCGTGCATCGAATGCGGCAGGCCGGCGACGGCGCTGACCCTGTTCGGGAAGAGCTATTGAAACAACGGAATTCTGCGTGTTTGACCGGTGGTTCTTGACATTCTTGCATCCCTTAGCGAAGGATTTTTATAGATATTTTTCTTCCTTCCCAGAACGGGGGCTATCGCAATGGAAACATATTCCGAAGTGTTTGATCTGGAGCATTCATGCTTTGCAGCCAGCAAAGGATACAATCCATTATCATCATACTCTCCAACGTATCATCCTGCAACCATAGACCATGCGGAACTGTACTCTTCCCTTTCCCATAAAAAGAGAGACCGGTATTTTGGTGGAGTCATGGGCGTTCCCCCCTTGGCTGCGGCCATTGCAGTGGCTTATGGAGGCCACGTGGTGTACGGGCTTTTCAGCAGCCAGGCAGCCTCTCAGATCCAGCAGTCTTTAGAAGCAAACACATTGGGGAATCTGAAGGGGATGGCCGTCGAAGCCATTGTGCGCGAAAAGAGTTTTCTGGGTGTTCGCGTCCCTCTCCCGAAAGCACCCTGACCGGATTCCAGGCGGCCTTCCCATCACTTCCAGCCAGAAAGCGCCTCTGCAAGGATAGCCGAAACATCAATCTTCTCCGCTGGATTGGGGATGGTGTTGCAGGAATAGACTTTTGCGCCAGCCTTTTTTATCCGTTCCAGCGCGTTCTCCGCGAAGATGCCGTGCACGCAGATGACCGTGATGTCTGTGATGCCGCTGGCCTTGAGCTGCCTGATGGTCTCCAGCATGGTCTGGCCGGAGGAGATGATGTCATCCACGATGACCACGCTCTTCCTCCTGAGGTCCACTCCTTTTTTGAGATAGATCCTCACCTGGTGCGAGGACCATCGTTTCTTGTGCAGGATGTGGTACTCGCAGCCGATTTGCTCCCCGATCTTCTGCGCCCACTTGTAGCTCTCCCAGTCCGGGCCGACAATGGCGGGGTTGTGCACCCTCTTTCGGATAAAGCCGGCGATGGCGTCGTTGGCCGTCAGTTTCTTCGCCTTTATTGAAAATATCTCTGACAATGAATCCTTCCGGTGGAGATGAGGGTCCATGATGATGATTCCGTCAAGAGCCCCGTCCATCAGCCTTGCCACCGCCTCGACGCTGACGGTCTCTCCCGCATGGAAGCGCTTGTCCTGGCGGAGGTAGGGGAAGTACGGGGCAAGAAGGGTTATCTTTTTCGCGCCGAGCTCGCGTGCCGTATGCGCGGCGAAGATGACTTCCATGAGGCAGTCGTTGATGCTGCCGTAGAATGACTGCACGAGGATGATGTCCTTCCCCTTAACAGTCGCCTGGAACTTGGCGTAGAGCTCCCCGTCAGGGAATATCCTCGTCCTCATCCCGGAATAGGGCTGCTTCAGGAGCCGCGCCACTTTCGGGGCGAGGTGGGCGCCGTGCGAGCAGCCGATGATGAGGGGCATGGCGCTTCCCCGCCTCCAAGACTTTATATATCTTCTTGCATTCTTCTGCGGATGTGCCCGCATGGCTTTGACCCCCGTTGCTGATTTTTACGGCCTCGGCCGGATGGAGAGATGGCGGCACAGGAATGAATTGCGCGGAATATCGGAATATAATTGCGCGGAGTATACATCACCAATGCCCTCGATGATGTGTTCGCGACACAGGATTTGGTGATATACATATACTATCTATAGATAGTAACATAAATATCACTATTGGGCAATAACAAAAAGAGAAACCTTTAAATAGGGGCATGCGTTTTCATCACTCACGTCTCATAATAAAATAAAACAACGACACAGGGTGGTCACCATCAGAACAGCAACCTATCTCATTTTGGGCATGATCATGCTTGCGGCATTGGCAGCAGGCGTTTCCGCCGCGGGCGCGAAGGGGGACGACCTCCTCGTCAGCAACGTCGACGTGAAAATCGGCAGCAAGACGACCAAGAGCGTCGACCAGGGCGAGACCGTCAGCAGAGAGGCGGTCCCCGGCGACAAGGTGGAGATCAAGATAGAGTTCTTGAACAACCTTACCTCCGACGAGGACCTGGACATCGAGGACGTCGACACGACCGTCACCATCGAAGGAATTGACGACGGCGACGACCTTGAGGAGGACCTGGACACGTTCGACATCAGGGCCGGCTCCCACAAGAAAGAGACCGTCACCTTCACCCTGCCCCTGGAAGTGGGCGAAGGGACCTTTGACGTCACCATCGACGCGGAAGGCGAGGACGAGAACGGCACCACGCAGTCCGTGCTCATGACCTTTGCCATCGAGGTGCAGAAGGAGAAGCACGAGCTCCGCATCGTCAAGGCAGACCTTGCCCCCTCCACCGTCAGCTGCAACCGCAACGCGCAGCTCGCCGTGGACGTGCTGAACACCGGCCAGGAGGACGAGGAGGACAACACCATCACCGTCATCGGCTCCGAGCTTGGCGTTGACTTCAAGGACACGTACAGCGTCTACGAGGGCGAATTCGACGACGACATGCATTTCACCAGGCTCTACAGCTTCACCGTCCCCAAGGACGTGGCTCCGGGATCCTATCCTATCGCGATAAAATCCACCTTTGACGACGGCCGGAAGTCGGTCTCCAAGAGCGTGGACATGGCCGTGCAGGAATGCGTAGTCCAGGAAAAGCCCGTCACCCCTCCGTCAAACGGGGGCAGTTCCGCGGGCACATCCGGGACATCCACCTCCACGGCATCCAAGCCGAGCGACACCACGACCGTGGTCGTGACGCAGCCGTCCTCAACAGGCCAGACGACCGCCCAGGTCATCCAGCCCACGACGGTCCAGCCGGGCGCCAGCAAGCCGACGGCAACCGCGAGCACCGAATCGCTGTTCGACAGCCCGATGTTCCTGATCGGCATCATCATCGTTGAGGTGCTTATCGTGGTCGTGGGCATCGCGTTCGTCGCCTACCTGATGAGAAGGGGCTGATCCCTCTTTTCTTTTTTGTTTTTATTGATGCATGAACCAGAGTGAAACGATGGCACAGCAGACCTTCATCAACGCACTGAAGCAGCAGTTCGACCTCAACATCTACGAGGCCAAGATATGGACTGCCCTCCTGAGCAGGGGCGTGGCCTCAGCCGCCGAACTGGCCGAGATTTCCAAGGTGCCGCGAAGCAGGTGCTATGACGTTCTCGAGTCCCTCGAGAAGAAGGGATTTATCATCATGAAGATCGGGAAGCCGATCGAGTACATCGCCGTCAAGCCGGATGTCATCATCGACCGGGTGAAGAAGGACCGCGAGGACGAGGCGAAAGCGCAGGTCGCGCTGCTCGATTCCGTGAAGAAAGACGAGGTCTTCGGCGAGCTCGAGCTGCTCCACAGATCCGGCATCAAGCACGTCGACATCTCCACCATCTCCAAATCCATCGTCGGCAGGACGGCCATCAACAAGCAGGTCAAGGCCCTGCTCAGGGGAGCGCAGAGCCGCGTGATCCTCGTCTCCGACGCCCAGGGCGTGGAGAAGAACGCCAAGCCGCTCAAGTCGCTGATACCGCAGCTCCGCAAGAAGGGAGCGGAGGTCACCGTCTACGCCCCCCACGACAAGCGCCTGGCCAAGAAGCTCTCCGGCGTCAAGTATGTCGATTTTAAGAGCGACTCCAGCTTCATCCTCGTGGACGGCAAGGACGTCATCTTCATGGCATCCTCCTCGGGCATCGTCCCGGAATACGAGGTCGCGATCTGGCTCGAGTCACCGTTCTTCGTGCATGCGCTGCAGGCATTGTTTGAGATGAGCGCGAAGGGAAACTAATCCTTCCAATGTGAAGGTTGGAATGGTTATTAAGAGGCTACATTGAACCAAGCCACCATGGCGGCACCGGATCAAGGATGGATACGGGCGGCGAACATTGCCAATTTCTATATCCAATGTTATGCTGATTCTTTGCCAAGACCTCTTCTCGAGAAGCCTTCTCCTGATGCCGTTTCTGACGCGCAGACGGCACTATCCTCATTTGGTTCTCAGGATTTTATTGCCGCGCTCGGCCTTACTTCTGGCTCACTCGCCTATGTCTCGTCTTTTGATAACTCAAAACTATGCGATATTACCGAGAGAAGATACGTCTTTGATGGCCAAATCCCCAGAGAACAAGGCGTGAGGGCAATCACGCATTTGTATTCGGTGAAGGCCATCCCTCCTGAAGACTCAGGCCGTTCTCCCCAACATTTTCCGACTGATATCCTCGTCGTATTGTACAATCGTTCCAACGACCCTCTCGGGGCACAAATGATTCAGGGAAAGGAAGGGTTTTATGCTATCCGACCGCAACTGTCCGGGATTCTCTACAATAGAACTGGCGGCGACTTTGTTATAAAGGTGAAAGACAAGGGTATGCCTATAGACAACCTTGATGTCATTGTAGACAAGTTGATAAGGACCATTTCTGATGCTCCAATTGTGTGCTAATCCAAAACCAAAAATCAAAACCTTTTTATCCCCTTCCCCATACTCTTCTTAGCAATTGTTAACAAGTGAATCAAGAGGCAACAACCATGACCGAAGCAACACAGCAACAACAGGCAACCCTCGTCACCAAGGATATGACCATAGGGGACGTCATCCGCAAGTATCCCGCGGCCATCGAGCCGCTGCAGGACGCCGGTGTCCACTGCGTGGGATGCCACGTCTCCTACTACGAGACGCTCGAGCAGGGCTTCAAGGGCCACGGCATGAGCGACGAGGAAGTGGATGCGGTCATCACGAGCATCAACAAGGCCATCGCCGAGTACGGCGACATGGCGGAGAAAGACCTCATCGTCACCAAGAAGGCAGCCGCGAAGCTGCTCCAGATCCTCAGGGAGAACAACAAGGAAGGCTTTGGGCTGAGGGTTGCGGTCGTGCCCGGCGGCTGCTCCGGATCCCAGTACGGCCTCGAGCTGGACGGCGCCACCAAGGAGGACGACAAGGTCATCGAGGAGAACGGCGTCAAGATAATCATTTCAGGCGAGCACATGGCATTCCTGAAGGGCAGCAAGATAGATTTCGTCGAGACCCTGCACGGCGGCGGATTCAGGATATCCAATCCCAATGTCCAGTCAAGCTGCGGCTGCGGGCAGTCGTTCCATTAGGGGCCGTTGTTTGCTTCCTTGTTCTTCCCCCGGAATCCTCGAAAACAGATATATTTATATAGAAGTCCTTTCCAGAATAGGCCATGAATAAACCCACAAAAGCAATCTTGCTTGTTCTGCTTCTTGTGCTGATGGCGTTTTCTCTGTCCGCGTGTCAGGAGAAGCAGCAGCAGCAAAGCGTCACCCCTGATACACTCGCACAGGTGCAGAGCTGCATCAACAAGTGCAATCAGGATGCGCAGAAGGCCCAGCAGTCCAATCAGACCGTCAACGTGGACTGCAACAAGCAGTGCACCGGCGCATAGCTCTTCAGGATATTCTTTGTTTTATTTTGCTTTGACCATGCAGTCAGATGTTCTTGGAGCGCTCCTAGGTGATGCATTGAGCGGAACTTTCCCGGAAAGGTTACCTTGCTCTCATTATCTTCCCCATCATCTCACTCTTCATCACTTGAATCCGGCCGGTATGGGCGCACTCGCCCCGTTCTGCCCCTCGCAGGACACATAGACTTTCTGCGCCGTGTTGGGGATGGTCTCCCTGCAGGCGAATACGCCGATATGGCCTGGCAGGTACAGGATGTCGGTCTCTTCTGCCGCGCAGCTCAGGTTGCCCATCTCCGCAAAGGCCTGGCCTTCCCCGCCGTACCTGCAGGAGGAGAACGGCCGGTCGGTGTAGAAATTCAGGAGCAGGCCCCCGCTCACCGGCTCCACCTGCGCGGAAACGATCTCCGGCGGATGCTGCTCCTCATTCCTGAGTTGGATGGCCATGGCATACTGCTTGTCCATGTCTATCCCCCTCTGGTCCATGCAGATGATGTAGACCTCGACGCCCCCCATGCCCAAGAATGACAGCGGCGGGAAACGGAGGGTGCCGTTGTAGGACGACTGGTAGCCTTCCCCGTTGAGGGAGATGTCCGGCAGGAAGAAGGGCATCGCCGAGCGCGCCGAGGGGGGGAAGAACGGCGGGAACGCGCTGAGGTGGCAGCGCGTCCTCTCTGACGTCGCGAAGGAGAATGTCACCGGGCTGTACGCGGGAACGGGTGATAATATCTCCTGGGTGATCTTGTCCCCTGCTTTTTTTTCCTTCACGAGGTATTTGTCCACGCTGAAATTGATGATGGCGGGCGCAGAATCCCCCCCGAATTCCATGGATGAGCACCCGGTGGCAGGGTCGAAGCGGCAATTGCTGCCGAGGCTCCTGCATTTGTACTCCGTGCAGGGATACGCTGCGGATGCGCCGCATGACTTGCAGTCTCCCCGCTCAGGGCGCCAGACCGAGCATTGGGCGCTTCCTCCAGAGAGGCCCTGGGGTATGGGAGCAGAGATGATCTGGGGCGCGTCAGCCGGCAGGGGAAGGGTGAACTGGTTGCCCTTCTTGTCATACCCTGCGTCCCCGTACACCCATTGGTCGACGACAATCTCCGGATTCCAGTAGCCGAGTTCGGAAATCTTGTCCACATAATTCCGGCTGTTGCCGCAGTCTCCCAGGCGGAGGCAGTACAATGCGGCCGCATCCCCCCATGACTGGGGCAGCCATTGCCCTTCCTCGTTCTTCTGGATGTTGCCCCGGTTGCACACCGGCTCGCCGGTCCCTTCCCAGAACTTGAATCCAGGGGGGACGGCGGGGTGGCATTTCTTGTCGAAAAAAAGGAACCCTGACCAGTAGCAGTCCCGCTGCGACGTGTCCTCGCAGGCCTGCTTGGTGCCCTGCTCCGCGCAGTCTTCCCACCTGTTGACCCTGCATTTCGCCTTGGCCGTCCCGCTCACGGACCCGGACCCTGAAACGCAGATCTCTTCCCGATAGTCGCGGCAGGGAGTGACGTATTCCCTCCCGTCCACGCAGGAATGGAGATACTGCCGCGTCCCCACATAGTCGCGGCCGAATCCGGTGATGCTCTCGTAGCCGCACCACGACTCCCCGCTCTTCCGCGGTCCGCTGGTGAAGTTGTTGGTGGCATAGCTATAGGTGCGGGCGCAGCCCTCCGACGGGCAGATTGTCTGGGAGCAGGAGACATCGCCGTCGAAGAATTCTCCCCCGCACGACTCCCGCGAGACGATGGAGCATCCGCCTGCTGTCTTGCAGCATCCCTCGCCGGTGACGGCCCTGTTCTCCGGGCAGGCGCAGGCGGGAGACTGCTGGTACATGCCTTCCAGCGCGGCGCATGCCGCCTCGGCGGCGTTCTTGTGGCAGACCCCTTCAGGGGTTGTGCAGCATCCGCTCTTTCCCAGCGAGTAGGCCTCCTTGCCGGCCGTCTCCCTTCCCTGGATGGCTGCCTGGAAGACGTCCTCCTTCTGCGTGCGCGGATCGAACAGGGATACCCTGAAGACGGTGTGGGGATACGGGGTGAATTTCTCTATCGTGATGCCCGGATGGGAGAGCATGTAGCCTTCCTTGTCGAAGGCGCCTTGTATGTCCTTGTTCACGATGTCTATCGCGGTCCGCCGGAGGTTCTCGAGGGGGAATTCCAGCACGGCGCTGAAGTCGGTGAACTTGAGAGTGTATGCGGGCTTCTCAAGGGTGAGAGGATACGATAGCCGGACTGCCACATCCTTCACGCCTATCTGCACCATGGCGCTTGGCTCCCCTTTGGTGGTGGAGAATCCCTGCTCTGTCCAGATTCCTTCGTCAATGCAGTGGAGCACCGCAGGAAGGACGGCCCCGCCAAGCTCTTGTTCCATGTCCTGCCTTGTCTTGATGAGGGCATCATACCCTCCTTTCCCGTATTGCGCATAAGGAGCGACCTGCTTTCCCCTAAAGCTGACTGGGGAGGAGAGGAGCGATCCCCCTCTCTGGGCGAATTCCTCGATGACGGGCAGGGAGCCTTCGCGTATGCATCCTTCGACATAATTGGTGATGATTGCCTTGTCTTCCGACGCGGTGCCACCTTTCCCGAGGTCGGACGCGAGCTTGTCCTTCGCCGTCCCTGAAAGGGCCGTGAAGAGCGCGATGGCGCCGAGCAGCAAGACAACCCCTATGATGAGCACGATGCTGATCTGGGATTTTTTGAGGTAGGGGGAAAGCCAAGGGATAGCGCCATTATCGTGAGCGGTGCAGCGACGGGGAAAGCGAGGCGGAAGGGGATGCTCCTTACGGGAAGGGGCCGCCCTTCTGATCGCAACAGCGAAGAGCGAGCCGGCGCTATCCCTGCTGTAGTCAGATTCCTGGCCATGTTTTTCCTTACGCATTGTCTATCCCCTTCACCCGCTCGCAGGCTTCCTTCAGATACGCATCCTCGATGTCATTGCAGATCTCCTTGGCGCCGGTGACCGCGAGGCCCGCCAGGCAGGAGTCCCTCAGCGACACGCGGCCTATGTCCATGCACAATGACGAATCATTGCGCTGCTCGGCCCGCGAGAGCAGGCAGCCATCCCGCTCGTCTCCGGAAGGGCACGAGCCGCCTGCCAGTTCCGCATTCCCCGCGATCCCGCTGCCGGAAGAGGATGCTGCCTCGTTGCTTTGGGCGCCATTTTCCATCAAGGGAGCGGCAGCACTCTTGTTTGCCCCATTTGCCCGGGGGAGCGCATCCTGCCCGGATGCCGGAGAAGCGTTGCCTTTCTCCCGGGCAGGGGCAAGCCCTGTGTCTTTGGCGTTGCCATTCTCCCCCACGATGATGCGCAGGAACGCCGTCTTTTTCTGCCTGGATTCCTGGCTTTCCGCGGTGACGGACAGCAGGTAATCTCCCGCCTGGAGCTCTCCGGCAGGGATGATCCTGCCCAGAGACTCGATGGAGGAGCTGTCCAGCGAGACGCTTTCCGTCTTTGTCCAGGCGATCTGCTGGCTTTGCGCGTCCCGAAGCTCATAGGAAAGGAAGACGAGTCCCGGTCCCGGGGGCCGTGCGGAGACCGCGAAGGAGACATCCTTGGACGCCACCGGCGGGCCCGACAATGAGACGGTGAGGATGAACGGTGATTTCTTCGCGCCCTGATACACGGCAATCGCGACAAGGGAGGCGGCAAGAAGGAGGATGAGGGCTACAAGGATAATGAAGTGAGACCTAGCCCTGTCAGAGGGAACCGATGCTGCCATTCGCCGTCTTTCTCCCTCAAAACTTTAAAAAGCTATGTTATCCTTGAGAAGTGGGTTATTTTTGTGAGGCCAAGAAGGTAATGCGTTCGGTTATGGCCCCTCTTCCGGATCATCTTTCTTTACACGGGAAATTTTTGTATCAATAGTGCGGTATAATTCATGGGGAGTGACCTCTCCTTCAATTGCTGCATCTTCCCCTTCTTCCCGGATTCTGACTTCTTCGGGCTTGTCGACATTAAAAAGCCTCCAGGATACCTTGCCTTCTTCAATGGCCTGTTTGAGCTTCTTCTCTTGCGAACTGAGCTTGCTGTCACCACTTTTCACTTCCAAAAAGATGACTTGCCGTATGTCATTTTCAGAAGCGCCATCGAAGATGATGAAGTCTATTGGAGCGCCAATGAATTTCATATCAGAAGGCCGGAAAGGGAATTTTGGAAGATAGGGGCTTACCTGCTCCCACAACTTGCCGAGCAATGTCCTCTTCGACCGTTTGACCGCATCATACCGCATATGTTTTTCTGCACTTTGGATAAGCTGCTTGATTTCTGCTAAGTCATTAGTGTACTTTAGCTCCCATTCATGGGTTATCTTTCTGACAGCGATTTCATTCTTGTTTTGTGTTTCTTGCAGATGGTACTGGTATTTTTTATCCAGGGCTTCTAATTTCAATCTCCATTCCGACTCAACAACCTTCTTTTTGTCGGCCCACTTCGCCTTATCATACAGGTATTTTCCTATGAGAAAACCCGCTATTAAGCCAACAATAAGAAGGGAGAGGGAAAATCCATCCATTTTTCTATCAGGGGGAGCGGCATTAATTAAGCTTTCTAAAGAAGGAATATTTTGCTTCAATATTAACAATAAAAGTCCCCATTTGTGGATTTATTTATAAATAAACCAGAACCACTATACAAATCAATATACCTGTGTACATAAAAACGTAAGATTTAAATAGGAGTGAGCTGATGTAAACCAGCTCCAAAACACAGAAACGTTGGGAACGGTTTACGCAATGATGGCACGACCGGCAGACAATCGGAATTAGAGGTGAACCTATGAGAAAAATTGCAGTGTTCAACCAGAAGGGTGGCGTGGGCAAGACCACGACCGCAGTCAACCTGGCGGCGGGGCTGTCCAGGAACGGCAAGAAAGTCGTGCTGATTGATCTCGACCCGCAGGGCAGCGTGCACACCTGGCACACGGTCGACGCGAAAAAGAACCTCTACCACCTCATCGTCGACCAGGTCCCGATAGGGAAATGCATCTCGAACCTCGGCAAGAACTTCGACATCATCCACTGCGACGAGAAGCTCGCGGAAGCGGAAGAGTTCATGATGAGGCAGAAGGACAACTTCAGCATCCTGGAGCAGCGCTTCACCCCGGACCTCGATTATGACTACGTCATCCTCGACTGCCCTCCCTCGCTGCGCCTGATGAACCAGAACGCGCTGTTCTACGCGCGCGAGATCGTCGTCCCCTCCTCCACGGACATCCTCGGCTATGACGCCCTGCGCAAGACACTGAAGCAGGTGGAGAAGTTCAACGCCAAGTTCGGCCACAGGCTCATGGTGAGCAGCATCATCCCCACCCTGCATGATGCGCGGAGCAGGGTATGCAAGACCGTCCTCAAGCAGATGAGGGAAGAGTTCACCTCCCTCCTGGTGGTTGATCCCATCAGGCAGAACGCCAAGCTCAAGGAGGCGCCGAAAGCGCACAAATCCATCTTCAGCTACGCCAGGCGCTCGCCCGGAGCGGAGGACTACTGGAAGCTCGTCAAGCTCGTGCTGGAGAACGAGTACATGTATGACTCTCACATCAAGCCAGAGAAGCGGGAACAGGCCCTCCGGGAATACTTCGTGGAGGGCAAGAGACGCGAGATGGTGATCGTGGACAACAAGGTCACCTTCAGCTTCAAATACATCCCGCAGGTGATTGCCCACCTAAAAGGAGCCTTGGACAGCCATGCTGAAAAGAAATCAGGAGCGGAATCTGCATGAATGGCAATACGGGGCGGCAGTCTTAGGGGCTGCCTCCCTTTCGTTCCTCTCGTACGACTATCAGTTTGTGTATGAGCTGATGAAGAAAGGGTGAATAGAGGGCAAAAGCCCCTCATTCAGGGAGAACGACGGCTTCTTTTCCATTGCTTATTATCCTTACCTTATCTTCGATTGATCTCAAAGACTTGAAAAAATTATCCTCTAATAGGGGTACATGGGTGGTTATGACGTCTGCCTTGCTGAAAAGCCTCATCAGATCATGGACCAGGAAATGGCTCACTCTGCTTAGGGTCAATGCCTTCATGCCGGGGACGCTGAGATCAACATCGTATCGTTCCTTTCTTGCGGATGTTGTCACGAAGCAATACGGACCGCCTATTCGCTCATCAGCATGCAAATTATGCTGTCGTAAGATCTCTGCTAGATGGCCCATTTTCCTTTCCTCAGGGATGGGCAAATAAGCGAGCCCCGCCAAATCACGCCCCAGTTTTTCATCACTATATCCTTGAAAATAACCGGGAATGGACTCCAAACGCTTCATAAGAAGTTCCGCTTCCTGAGTGCCCACACTCTTCAATACGGGAAGAACAACCCCCTCAGGACCGGTGATGCCAAACGCCAATTCAGAGAAGAGGCAGTTCTCGCAGTCACGTGGAATCTTTCCCCTTACATCAAATTCGGCCGTCTGGATTTTCTTGAAGGGCCTCGCCTGATACAATCCAAATGGCTCGAACCCGAATTCGATGTAGAGGCTGTGTCCCTCTGCTATGCCTTCCACCGACTCGATCTTTTTGCATTGCTCCGCCAAAAAGCCGCTGTGGTCAACGGATATGTTGCTCCCCACCATGGCTAAGGACGGGCTGATGACAGAGTGTTTTCTCTCGTCATATACGGCAAAGGAATGGTCTCGCAGCCCAAGAGTGCTGCTCCGGGAAACCGTAAAATAAGAGATGAAAATCCAATCGGGATTGTTGGGGTGCCTCATCATTGCCCCTGTATATTTTGAGTCCGACTGTTCTTGGATGATGACATGCATCCGGTCGCTTAGCTCAATGCCGTGCTGCCTCGCATATTCTTTGGCCTTTTCGCCCCTTGCGCTTTCCTCCACTTCTTTGACGGCGCGGCTGAGTCCATGCTCGTTCTGCACGTACGGCACAGAATCAAAAATGCCCTCAAAACCCCGGTATTCGTGAGGGGATGAGGAGCGCACAATGACCGGCTTCCTCATGGCATTGAAATCTGCAAGCACGCTACCAAGGCTATCGGCGGCTCCTTTGACAACATACCGGGGAATAGGCATATCCGGCAATGCATCCCTGATATGGTTCAGAATTGCAGCCTTTCCGCCATACTGCTGGATTTGTGCCGACGGCAACATAGAACAGTGAATCTCCCTGCCCTATTTAAATATTTCTAAAGTTATCACTTACAAATGGTTACTAAAGAAGGAATCAGGAAAAGAACGCTACACCCGCGCCAAGCACTCCTGCAGCATCCTCGCCGCTTCCTGCTTCCCGAGGAGGGAATGGCGCTGCGCTGCCGTCAGGAAGATGCGGAGGATGGCGGCGGCATGGCTCATCCCGGCGTACTGCGCCGCCATGATGGTGCTGTCCCCCGGGGAAAGCCCCTGGTTGGCCGTGACCTCAAGGAGATAGATCCTGCCGTCATTCCCGAGGCGGAAATCCACCCTGCCGTAGTCGCGGATGCTGAACATCTTATAGCATCTCCTGGCCAGCTGCACGAGGCGCGCCCGCGGCGCGCCCGCAATGTCCCGGGCCTCGCGGTAATAGCCGGATTCCTTCCTCCCCTTTATCCATTTGGACTCGTAGGAGAAGAACTGCTGCGTCTGGTCCTCCATGCCCGGATAGAAGACCTCGACGAGGGGGAGCACGCCCGCGGAGCCGTTGTTGCCGAGGATGCTGACCTCGATGTCCCTGCCGGGGATGTACTCCTCTATCAGCGCGGGCTGCCGGTACTGGTAGATGATCCGCCCCGCTTTCTTGCGCATGTCCTCTTCCGTGTAGGCGAGCGAGTCCTTGAAGATGCCGATGCTGTTGTGCATGGACGCGGGCTTGATGATGACCGGGAACTCGAGCGCCTGCCCGTATTCCTGCCCGCGGTTGGAGAAGACCTGCGATCGGGGGACGAGGATGCCGTGGTGCTGGGCCATGGCCTTGGCCATGATCTTGTTGTTGCACACGGACAGCGTGGAGCCGGAGGAGCCGGTGATGTTCACGCCCATCATCTCGAGCAGGGATGCGATCTGCGGCTCGTACGCGGGATCGCCGTGCAGCCGCTCGCAGACGTTGAACAGCAGGTCGAGCTTCATCGCCTGGATGCCGTCGAAGCCCGTCTTGTCCAGGTCGATGAGCAGGGGGTCATAGCCGGCCTCCTTCAGCGCGGCATGGACGGACGTCCCCATCTCCTTGAGGTCGTGCTCGACTTCCTTGTTGGAGAGGCGGTCGAATGGGCTGTAGAGGACTCCTACGTTCATCACATAACACCACACCAAAACTCATTTCGGCGGAAAACAATGCCGGCAAAAAAATTCCCGCCGCCGGGAGAGAACATTGCGTTTCTTTTCAACCACTGCATTGTCATGCACACAATAAGCAATGGTTTTCCATTGGAAAGGTAGTATTTAAACTTTTCTTTAAAATTATTTTTTCTGGATTATTTTTTTTCTCATCGTTGCTGCTGAAGAGGATGCTCTTTTGTGATGGTTTTGTCCTGTTTTATTTTTTCCGACGAGAATGTTCATCAGGCAAATCAAGGAGCCAGATTCCCCCGACCCTACGGATGCGGTTTTGGGAGAAAATAGTCTTTGGTGGAGTTCAAAGAAAATGAATTGACTATCACGTTCAGCCTTTCTTCCGCCTGTTTCTTGAAGGATTCTTCTGGTTCGTTTATCCGATATCGTACTGGCGTCAGAATCCCCCGCATTTTCCGGAAAATGGCATAGTTGCTGAATTCCCCATACCTTCTTTCAGTCCCTGAGACCAACAGATGGCCGCCTGGCGCGACGAGCTCTGCTATGTTTTGGAAATGTTTGTCCCTCTCTTGCTTGGTCTTGCCGCTGCCTTCGGGGAAAAAATAAAGATTGTTCATGCAGAAAACGGCATTGAAGAAGCCTTGGGGGAAAGGCGGCTGATAACCGTCCGCGATGAGGTAAGATGCACGCCTTTCTTCATTCTCCCTGTAGGGCACTTTATGATGCCACCATACCCTGTTATCGGCCGTCCGGAGGGGAGGTATGATATCTATCCCAACAACCCGCGAACGGGGATAAAGCCAAGCTATCTCTTCGGTGGTATACCCTTTGGAACAACCTATGTCAAGGATATTCCCTTCTGTCAGGGAAGGAAGATCTTTTCCAAATGTGCTGGAAACCCTTCCATTTTTTGTAAAATCGGAAGTAGCATAACCGTATCTTCTTCCGTAGCTTCTCTTTAGGTATTCGGCAACGGTCGGCCATCCAGGCTGAATGGGGGTGTTCCATGCTTCAAATACGGGATGAGCAATTTTGAACATCGCTGGGATGCTCAACGAATCACCGTGGATTCCAAAGGCTGCCGGATTATCCTGCTTCATGTCCCATGCGCACTCCTCTACGTTTAAAAATATTTCTATTTTAACTACTAAGAAATGAGTAAAATAGACAACCACAAAGGGCGAATGTGCCCTATGGCTTCACGTATGGCAGCATCATCATCAGGGCCCCTGCGATGCCGATGACGGAAAAATAAACCAGCTTGTTCCACGGCCACACCTTCGCGCCGTCGAAGTTCCAGAACGGCAGCATGTTGAACAGCGCCAGGAACGCGTTGATGTACATCCCGTAGTAGCATACCTGCGCGAGCAGCCCGGCCGGCTGGAGGTACAGCACGGAAAGGAAGCCGAAGGCGAGCGCGATGTTCGTCGCCGGGCCCGCGACGGAAATCCTCCCGTTCCTCCGCACGCCGACCGGCCCGGAGATCATGACCGCGCCGGGCGCGGCGATGACGAAGCCGAAGAACGACATGAGGATGGACACTATCAGGAACTGGTCGAACGAGCGGAATTCCGCGAAGCAGCCATACCTTTGGGCGACGAGCTTGTGCGCCAGCTCGTGCAGGAGGAAGCCTATGCCGACGGTGGCGCCGGAGATGACGACGGACAGCGCGAACGCGGCCGAGAAGAGCTGGCCGCCGCTCAGCAGGATGCCGAAGGCGAGGGAGACGGCCGTCCACGCCTTGAGGATGTCCCTCAACTCGGCGGATGAGGTGGATATCGTGCCGAGAAGAATCTTTTTTGGCGGAGAGAGCATCCTACGCCCCGAGGAAGATGTTGTGCTTCTCCTTGCCCTCGAGCTCGCTGAGGACTCTCCGCACGATCAGCTTCTCCGGGTCCGGCATGAGCTTGACGCGGTCCCGCATGTCCTTGAAGCTCCCGAAGGGCTTCTCGTCCCGCGCTTCCACGATCTGCCACATGTGCTTCTTGCCCAGCCCCGGGAGCAGCTCAAGCTGGTGCATCCGCGTCGAAAGGGGCTGCGACTTGTTGAACCAGTCCACGAAGCGCGCCTCCTGCTTCTTCACGAGGTCCTTGATCACAAACTCCAGCTCGCTCTTCGCCGTCGAGGTCAGCTTCCCGACGGGGAGCTTCCCGACGATGTGGTGGATCTCGTCCCGCTTGCCCTCGCCGATGTAGACCTCCTTGTAGGGCTGGAGATGGACGCCTTTCTTCGGCACGAGCTCAAGCAGCACGAAATGGTTCTTGCCGATGGCCTGCGCGATGGGCGTCTTCATGTACATCGGCCTCTCGTCGAACGGGTAGCCGTTCTGCAGGAAATCGAGGACGACGACCCACTCCTCCTTGGAGCGGTCGTAATGCCCGTGCTTCTCTTCCCCCGGCTTGTGCTCTGCTTCCATGGCTGTTTCCCTTCCATTCTGGTTATTTAAACTTTTGGATGAAGTTAACGGTCTCAAGCCCGCTCGAAAAGAACGATGTTATTTGGAGGCGAACTCTGCCACCAGGGCGGCGATCTTCTTCATGTTTTCCTGAGAAATGTTGAGCGTGTAGCCCTGGAGCACGACCTTCATGTCCTGGACGGTCGCCGGCAGCAGCTCCACGATCTTGTGGATGTGCTGCTCCCTCAGCCGCGGGATGTCCAGGGCGGCGATCTTCTTGTACAGGGTGTCCGCGTCCTTCAGCTCGGCGGAGCTCTGGAGGTATTCCTCCGTCTTGTTGGCGCGGAAGTTGAGCTCCTTGTCGCGCTTCCTGATGGCCTTCATCTCCTCCGCCAGCTGGTAGATGTTCATGGGCGTCTCCGAGAGGATCTTGATGTCGGGCATTCAGGCCACCTTCCGGAGGTGCACCGGATGCACGATAAGGGTCTTCTGCTTGCCGAGGTCGCTTATCCGGATCTGGCAGCATGTTCCCCGCATCCCGATGACCACTCCCGCTCTCCCGAAGAAGCGCGGGTGGTAGAATCCCTTCTGGATGGCGGGCTCGGCGATGAGGTAGACCTTGTCCCCCACGCCAAAGGATTGGAAATACTTTGACAGGCTCAGCTTGCCGCGCTGCCTGATCTCCTTCTTGAGCTTGTAGCGCGTCTTTCTCCTCATTCCGCCGATGCGCATGACCATAGAGGAGAGGATAGGGGAACGTTTTAAAAAGCTTGCGGTCAGCATTCTTTCCGCTCCTCTGCGGGTCGCGAAAGAAAAGCCCGGGAAAAAGGAAAATGCCTCCGGCGGGACTAACTGACCAACAAGAACGGACACCGACGGTTGCTATGCGTAGGCAGGGCGTTCCACTGCGCCCAAGGGCTTCGGAACGAAAATGTTATTTACCTGAAACCAGACCAACAAAGCATATAAACCCCGAGGAGATTATCCCCTTATAAAGGGGGTTTGGCATGAAATGTCCCTATTGCGGCAATCCCGACACCCAGGTCATGGAGACCCGGGAGACGGAGAACCTGGACGCTACCCGCAGGAGGCGGGAGTGCATCAAGTGCGAGCGCCGCTTCACCACCTACGAGAAGGCCGACCTGGACGAGATCATCGTCGTCAAGAAGGGCGGCCGCAAGGAGAAGTTCGACCGCAGGAAGATCCTCAACGGGCTGCTGAGCGCGTGCGAGAAGCGCGTCTCCCTCGTGAAATTGGAGGAGGTGGTGGACGAGATAGAGGCGGAGCTGCGCAGGAAGGAAGTCGCGGAAGTGGAGAGCAGCGTCATCGGCAAGATCGTGATGCGCAAGCTGAAATCCCTCGACAAGATCGCGTACATCCGCTTCGCGTCCGTGTACCAGGACTTCGAGAGCCTGGCGAGCTTCAAGGAGGAGCTGGAGAAGCTGGAGCCTAAAAAGTAAGAGGGGCAGCATCAATTTTGCGAGCGGTGCATCAATTAGGAATGCGAGGCGGAGGGGGAAGTCCCTTACGGGGAGGGGCCGCCCTTCAGATTACGAAAGCAGGAGCGAGCCGATGCTGCCCCGGAACTAATCCTTATGATCATCGGACTGACAGGAAAAAACGCAGCGGGGAAGGGAGAGGCGGCAAAGCACCTCGAGCGGAAGGGCTTCGCCTATTTTTCCTTGTCGGACGAGCTGCGGGAAGAGGCGGCCAAAAAAGGGCTGGCCCACACGAGGGAAGCCATGATCGCGCTGGGGAATGAGCTGAGGTCGACGCATGGCGCCGGCTACCTGGCGTCAACCATCAACAGGAAGATAAGGGAGCTGCAGAAGCAGGGGAAGGACAGGTTCGTGGTGGACAGCATCCGCAGCGCGGGGGAGATAAAGGAGCTGCAGAGGAACGAGGATTTCGTGCTCGTCGGAATCGAAGCGAACGCTGAGCTGCGGTTCGAGCGCATGAAGAAGAGGGGGAGGCAGGGAGATGCCGGCAGTTTCGAGGAGTTCGCCAGGCACGAGGAAAAGGAGAACACCAATAATGAGTCCGGGCAGCAATTAAACAAATGTTTATCAATGGCAGCCATCATCATCGAAAACAACGGCACGCTGGAAGAGCTCTACAAGAAGATAGAGCGCGTGGCGAGGGTGTGACATGGCACGGGTAAGCTGGGAAGAGTATTTCATGAACATCGCGAAGCAGGTTGCCACGAGAAGCACCTGCGAGCGGAAGCACGTGGGCTCGGTGATCGTGAGGGACAGGATCATCCTTTCCACCGGCTATAACGGCTCCATACGGGGCATGCCGCACTGCGACGAGATGGGCCACATGATGGAGAACGGGCATTGCGTGGCCACCATCCACGCCGAGGCCAACGCCGTGCTGCAGGCCGCGAGGAACGGCGTCCGGATAGAGGGCGCGGAAGTCTACATCACCGCTTCCCCCTGCTGGCAGTGCTTCAAGATGCTGGCCAACGCCGGCGTGAAGAAGATATTCTACGGGGAGTTCTACCGGGACGAGCGCATCTTCGACGTGGCCAAGAAGATCGGGATTGAGCTGGTGCACATCAAGGTGGACCAGGCCACATTGTAGGTTTCGTTCTCTTCAGGTCGTCGTGTTGCCCTTTTCATCACCATTACATGCCAAAAACAAAAGATTAAAAAGATAAAACACAATGGGGGCGACAATGGCAAAGCGTACAGGCAAAGTCGCCATCATCGGCGCGGGCTTCGTGGGCAGCACGGCAGCGTACGCGCTGCTGATAGAGGGGGCGGCCTCCGAGATCACCCTCATTGACCGGCACCTCCAGAAGGCGGAAGGCGAGGCCATGGACCTGCGGCATGGGCTGCAGTTCAGGGCGGATTCCCGCGTCACGTACGGGACTTCCTACTCCTTGTGCAGGGACGCGGAGATCATCGTCGTCTGCGCAGGCGCGCACCAGGAGAAGGGCGAGACCCGCCTGGATCTGGTGAAGAAGAACGCCGCGATGTTCAGGGAGATGATCCCCTCCATCGTCAAGCACAACAAGGACTGCATTTTGGTGGTGGTGTCCAATCCCGTCGATATCTTGGCCAGGCTCGCGCTCACGTATTCCGGGTTTCCCGCTTCCCGCGTCTTCGGCACTGGCACGATGCTCGACACCGCGCGCTTCAGGTTCCTGCTGGGGGAGCGCTTCGGCGTCTCTCCGGAGAGCGTGCATGCGTACATCCTGGGGGAGCACGGCGATTCATCGTTCCCGGTGTGGAGCACGGCCAACATCGCCGGCGTGCCATTGCGGGATTTCAGGCAGTATGACAAGCGGGCTATGGAGGGCATCTACCAGCAGACCAAGAACGCGGCCTATGAGGTGATTGCCCGCAAGGGAGCGACGTACTACGCCATCGGGCTGGCGGTCGCGCGGCTGGTGAAGGCCATCCTGTCCGACCAGAACAGGGTGTTCGCGCTTTCTGCCCTGCTGAAGGGCTACCACGGCGTGAATGGCATCTGCTTGAGCGTGCCGTGCGTGGTGAACAGGGAAGGGATCAGGGAGCAGATTGTCATGCCTCTGAATGCTGAAGAGAAAAAGAAGCTAAAGAAGTCCGCTGGTGTGATGAAGGGGATTTTGAGAGGAATTAATTAAAATAAATACAAATGAAATAGGGGGTCGCGACCCCCTAGTTCATTCTGAAAACAGGGTAAATAGCAATTATCTCAAGAAAGCTCTCCTAAGCAACCGTGCACATCACTTCTGAATCTCTTATGTTCTCCTGCGCTTGCCGAACTATGTTTTGGCCCTGCTTGATCATGGGCTTGTTGCGATAGATGGGGACGAACTTGAGCTGGATGGTGATCACCTTATCCTCCACCCGGGCATTGAATTCAAATTCCCTTATCTGCCTAAGTGCTTCCTTGCGGATGGCAAACACTTTCGATGCGTCAAAGATGCGCATGCCTGTGATAAATCCTTCCTTGTCCACATCAACGACCATATTTTCGAACTCTAGGGAACCTTGGTACTCTCGGTCCCTGATCTTAAAAAGAAGAATGTCATTGGTAAAATCATAGGTATGTTCCCCCTTTCCACGTGCATTCAGGTGTTTATTCTCCATCAGATAACCTCTTCAGATTAGGCATACTTCCCACGTTTATAAACGTTATTATGTCAATTCTTGCTTCCTTTATATTTAGAATGAGTTTAAGATAGCCATCTTTCCTTTTGTAAAAGACGGCATAGCACTCATTACGTTGACGGCCCACGCCTTCCGGCCGTTCAGAAAGGATTATTCTTTTGAGATCCTCTTCAGAGAAAATTTTTCTTTGCGCATTGCTTAAATGATCAAGAGCGTGAGGGCTAACCCTAAGAGAGTCTTTGCGTTCATCTATCAACTCCTCAAAATGAGAACGATCGACTTCTTCGATTATCTTTGTACTGAACATTCTTCTACTTAGGAAAGAGCCCTATAAATAACTTCCTTCAAGAAGAGTTTTGGGGAATCTATCAGTACAGACGTCCCTCTACCTCACTAAAAAAATCAAAATCTAATAGAAAAAAAAGACCATGCATAAACCTGGACAAAATACAAGTGTGGGCTGTTAGTAGCAGCATGCTGAACACGTCGTTGCCTTCGTGCGTACACACCTGCTCTATCAAACGGCTCTTTTCGCCGTGCCCTACATGTCTCTTTTCGAGGGGGGTTTCGCGCTTAGATGCTTTCAGCGCTTATCCCGTGGCGCGTAGCTGCCCGGCTTGCCCTGTCGGACAACCGGTGGACCAGAGGCGCCGAAGCTTCCGTTCCTCTCGTACTAGGAACTCCTTCCTCTCAGACATGTGCATTTCCAGTAGATATCAAACAAACTGCCTCACAGCGTTTTGAACCCAGCTCACGATCCCTTTTAATCGGTGAACACCCGCACCCTTGGACGCTTCTGCACGCCCAGGATAGGAAGAGCCGACATCGATGTAGCAAGCCTCGCCGTCGATTTGAGCTCTCGGGCGAGACGACTCTGTTATCCCCGGAGTAACTTTTCGGTCATTCCTGGCCCCCATCAAGGAGGACACAGGAGTTCGCTAGGCCCTGCTTTCGCATCTGGATTGCATCTTGTTAGCAAGCCAGTCAGGCTGGCTTTTGCCCTTGCACTCTACTGGGGATTCCTGACCCCCTTGAGCCAACCTTTGGGCGCTGTTGATATTTTTTCAACAGCGTGCCACCCCAGCCAAACTGTCCACAAGCTGCTGTCCCTCTTTCGAGGTGAGCAGTGCAGATCCCGGAAAATGGTGTTTCATCGTTACCGCCTCTCTTGCGATTGGCTAAGCTCCCATCTACGCTACATACCGGAACCCGCACCACAACAACATGCTACAGTAAAGTTTCACGGGGTCTTCGCTTCCCACTGGAAATCTCTGGCCTCTGCACCAGAAGGGAGTATTCGGAGGATTCTAGGTAGGGACAGTGGGGACCTCGTTACGCCACTCATGCAAGTCGTCAATCAAACGACAAGGTATTACGCTCGATGTTGTTACTGGCTCCCTTTTCAAGGAACCGGATCAGGCATTTCTGCTGACCTCATGGCATCGCTGCCATGTTCGGACTGTATCTTCCGCTTGCGCGGTCTGGCATACAGTCTCTGAGGATTCTTCTCGTTAAAGAAGCCTTTCCTGCTGATGGGCTCCACTTTGGGATTTTCAGTTGTTGCCCCATTGTCGCCAATGAAGTGTCCTACCCAAAGATACCGAGCGTTCCCAGCAAATGGCCAGATTGGTATCCCATCTTCTTGCGCGGCATTTCTGTTTAACAATTGGGTCTCAAGGCAACGTACATCACCTTAAGAGAGTTATAGTTACCCCCGCCGTTTACGCGCTCTTAGCCCGGTTGGACCCGGGTTTGAAGTACACGCACTGGGCAGACGTCACCGACTATACACAGCCTTGCGGCCTCGCAGTCAGTTGTGTTTTTGTTAAACAGTCGGGCCCCCCTAGTCATTGCACCCTGCATTCGCAGACATGCGTCCACGAGCGCAGGGACTCCTTATGCCGAAGGCACGGAGCTATTTTGCCGAGTTCCCTTACCTACATTAACTCCTTCACACCTTAGGCTTCTCACCCAGGGGCACCTGTGCTGGTTCTGGGTACGATTGCTCCTGGTTTATCCATGCTCCCTTTTCACGGGCTCCTGGGATCATCCGAACAGCCCATAAGGCTGCTCGTCCTGAATTTCATCAGATTCTCGCGATTACGGCTCTCCTCTGATGTACTTCAGTTGACACACAAGACGATATGTGTCGGACTACCCGGAAGCGTCGGAAACACGGCCTGTGTCGCCACGCATACAGGAACAGTACCGGAATATTAACCGGTTTCCCTTTCCCTTCCCTCCAATTGGGAGTTCGGTTAGGATCGACTACCCCTTGGCTGAACTGCATTGCCAAGGAACCCTTGCCCTTTCGGTGGTGCTGATTCTCACAGCACTAAGGTCCTACTACCGCCAGGATTCTCAATTATGCACGGTCCACGCGCTCTCCCGAGCGCGCTTCTGCCCGAGCATGACGCCTACCTATCACACGCCTTGCGGCGGTCTATGGTATCGGTACATGACTTAGCCCCGACCATTTTCAGGGCCTATCGTCTTGACGAGTAAGCTGTTACGCACTTTTTAAAGGGTGGCTGCTTCTAAGCCAACCTCCTCGCTGTCTATGACAGTAGACACCTTTCACCCGTTAACACTGAGTCATGATTTAGGGACCTTAACCATAGTCTGGGTTGTTCCCCTATCGGAAGTCAAGTTTACCCCAAGACTCCCCGTCTCTCGGCTTCTACGGCATGAAGACATTCGGAGTTGGACAAGGGGCCGATCCCTTTCGGAACCTAAGCCCCAAATCCGTCTCTCTACCATCTCCACGACCTCTGCCGAGGCTTGACTACGGCCAACTTCGGTAGGAACCAGCTATTACCAGGTTCGATGGGCTTTTTACCCCTAACCCCAAGTTAGAAGAACGCTTGTCCACAGAACCTCTTCAGGCCTCCACGGGATATTACTCCCGTTTCACCTTACTCAGGGCTAGATCACCTGGTTTCGGGTCGCATCCGGGTGACTCCAGGCACTTTCATACCTCGCGCCTCCTCGCGTGCGCGCGTGTTGCTTTCGCTGCGGGTCCTCCCCTGCGGGATTACCCTTGCCACCCAGATGCACTTCCTGGCCCGTTATTCGAAACGTACGATACAACTCCTAAAAGCCGTATCATTCCATGGCTATGAGGTTTCAGGCGCTTTTCACTTCCTGCTAAGGGTTCTTTTCAACATTCCATCGCTGTACTGGATCCCCTATCGGTCTCAAAACGTATTTAGAGTTGGAGGTTGATGCCCCCAGGTTCCCGTTCGGTATTCGGCGAACGGTACTCAGGATACTTCCAAGCCCACTCAGTTGCCCTCACGTGGCTATCACACTTTATAGCGGCGCTTTCCAGCGCTCTTAAGGTTCCCGAGTTAGGGCCGAGAGAAAGTCCTGCAACACCACATCTCTTGCCACTTTCATGGCAAGATTCAGTTTGCTCTGTGCCGTGTTCAGTCGCTCTTACTAGCGGCATCTCGGTTGATTTCTTTTCCTGCAGGTACTAAGACGTTTCAATTCCCTGCGTTAGCCATCCTTTCGGATTCATAGCTGAAGTCGCATTCGGGGATCTCCGGTTCAACGGCTGCGTGCGCCTCGCCGGAGCTTTCTGCAGCTTGCCGCACCCTTCGTCGCCGTCTTGAGCCAAGTCATCCACCTCATAGCCTTTATAGTAGTTTGTGCAAGTTTATGCATGGTCTCATGAATGTCAACCAACCCATCGGCAAAGTGCATTGCCGATGAGCTATCATTATCGCTAATGACTGGGATGTTCGGTGAGATGTTATTTCCTTAAATCTCTCTGGATCACGATAGCGTTGCAATAATCGTTTTTACACAGGGCTTGGGAGGTGAAGCGCCTGTTCTTGTTCCTCTTGTTCACCCAATTGAGGACAAATCCTTCAACACAGGTGAGGGAGCTTTTCTTCCCCTCTATGTTGAGGTGGTACCCTTCTACGTCCCTCCCCAGGACATCAGGCCTCTGCTTCTCTTGGATGACGCGCACCAAGTATTCTCCTTGGTCAGTGCATGACGTGGCATTCTGGGCGTACGCAGGAGCATTGTAGAGCGTTCCCGCGACGGCAGTGGTCGCCAGTATTCTGTAAAGGCTCATGCGGTATCCTCGGTTGCGTGTTGTCCGTGAAAGGAATGGACCCGTCGGGACTTTCGTTGAAGAGCCGTAGGCCCATCCGTATTCGAACCCGAGGCCTCCTCCTTTCATGTTGCAATGCAAGGGAGGCGCTCTACTGCTGAGCTACGGGCCCAATGAGTGCTCATTACTGATGTTTCTTCAATAATGGTGTGAAAATAAAGTTGGTAATGGTGTTCCCCTTTCAAGGATAAAAAGGGAAAAATCCTAATAAAAAAGAAATGCCAAAACCCATGCGGATTCTGGGTGACTTTTCGTTCGGGTTGTTTCTCTTTTCTCGTTAAAGAAAAGAAAAAAGGAGGTGATCCAGCCGCAGGTTCCCCTACGGCTACCTTGTGACGACTTAACCCTCCTCGCTGAGCTTAGATTCGAGCCCATTGAAAATGGGACCTCATCTAAACCCTGCTCGGGTGGTTTGACGGGCGGTGTGTGCAAGGAGCAGGGACATATTCACCGGGCGATGCTAACACCCGATTACTAGGGATTCCGACGTCACGAGGGCGAGTTACAGCCCTCGATCTGCACTGGGATAGGGTTTCGAGGATTAGCTTCTCCTTTCGGAGTCGCATCACATTGTCCCTATCATTGTTGCGCGCGTGTTGCCCAGAAGATTCGGAGCATACAGACCTACCGTTGCCTGCACCTTCCTCCCCCTTTCGAGGGCAGTTCCTACAATGTGCACAGTCATCCCGTGGGACCCGCTAGCAATTGTAGGCACAGGTCTCGCTCGTTGCTTGACTTAACAAGACACCTCACGGCACGAGCTGACGACGGCCATGCACTACCTCTCGGCTCGTTGGGAAAGCCCTTCAGACTGTCCTTCATCCTGCCGTCGCTCCTGGTGAGATTCTCCGCGTTGAGTTGGATTAAACCGCACGCCGCACCCCTTGTGGTGCTCCCCCGCCAATTCCTTTAAGTTTCAGCCTTGCGACCATACTTCCCAGGCGGCAAGCTTAACATCTTCATTACGACACCGCACAATCCCGAAGATTGTGCGACACCTAGCTTGCAGCGTTTACGGCTAGGACTACTCGGGTATCTAATCCGTTTTGCTCCCCTAGCTTTCGTCACTCACCGTCGGATCTGTTCTCGTGAGGCGCCTTCGCCACAGGTGGTCCTTCAGGGATTATAACATTTTACCGCTCCCCCTGAAATACCCCTCACGCCTCCCAGTCCCTAGCGAGGCAGTTTCTCCTGCACGCTCTCCGGTTAAGCCGAAGAATTTCACAGAAGATTTGCCAAGCCGGCTACGGACGCTTTAGGCCCAATAAAAGCGGTTGCCACTTGTGGCTCCTGGGTTACCGCGGCGGCTGGCACAGGTATTGCCCACCACTTATTCTCCATGGTATTTGCCCATGGCAAAAGCCCATGCGTAGCATGAGCACTCGGGATTCCCTTATCACACTTGCGTGCATTGTAAAGGTTCCGCGCCTGCTGCACCCCGTAGGGCTAGGGCCAGTATCTCAGTGCCCTTCTGGGGGCTCCCCCTTTCAGGGCCCCTACGGATCTTTGGCTTGGTGAGCCATTACCTCACCAACTACCTAATCCGCCGCCGTCCTATCCTAAGGCCTTGCGTTTGTGGAAAAGCCCGTTCCAGGGCATCTTCCCGATCCGGTCTTATCCTCAGTTTCCCGAGGGTATCCCGGACCTTAGGGTAAGTTATCGACGTGTTACTCAGCAGTTTGCCTTCCTTGCGGAAAGACTTGCATGGCTTAATCGAATCCCGATAGCAGCAACCTCCCGCAGGATCAACGGGAACTTCTTGAGATCCTGTTTTATTGGTCGCATTCACTTAAAGGTCTTAGCGTTGATTGTTCACCATTACCAACTATACCTGATTCTTAGGTCAAGTACAATGAAGCGGGCATGAATGACTCATGCCCTATCGTGTTTAAGATGTAGAATTTGGATATCTACTCTTCGTGTGTGGAGGCGAGTCTATTGAGAGGGCGGGGGTTATATATAAAGGTTTGGTTCATGTATTTATAAAAAGTAAGAGAAACAGGACACTCCAATGCTATAAGCGTATCTCCTCCTCCACCTTCTTCCTTATCGTTCCAAAGCATTTCTTCGCATAGTCAACAGCATCGGCAACTTCTTCAATCCTCGGCTTGTATCCATAGTAGTTGATGTTATGGCGCAGCCGCCTGAAATTGTCAAGGACACCCAGTGGGCGTGCAGTTTCAATATCCAGTTTCATAATCTCCTTTATAGGTAGAATATGGTCCTTTGACTCAATGCCTTTCGCGACGAGCAGCGCATCGCCAAGCATCCTGAAGCTTTCGTAAATATTTCTCGCAATAGTGGCTGTGGAATCCTCTGTTAATGGCAAAGAGAGGGTAAAGTTCATATCGCGCTCTGCTGCTGCGACGATGCTCAGGGCGTTCTTTTTGTCCGGGCGCTTTATTCTCATGGCTTGACCTCAAGGAACCCTTCCAATACTATACCATTTGCGATGTTGGCGAACAGGTTCTGGTCGACGGTTTCCCTTGAAAAGACGTGAAGGTTAATACGAACATCCTTCCGATACCCGAATTGCGGAAAGACTCCCAGTTCCTTGACGGCTGTCTGCTGGCTGCCGGTGACCTCAACGGCAATATCTATGTCGCTGGCCTCAGCATCATCTCCTTTCCGGTAGCTTCCGAAGAGAACGATGGTGCGGGCTTCTGGAACTTGCTTGTGAATTTTCCCGATGATGCCTGATTCGTAGATGAGGCGGAGGTTGTAAGGTATTTTTAGGGTGTAGGTGTACAGGTGGCTGGGATTGGGTGTTATTCTCCAAAGCTTTCCGAGCACCTTAACATTAAGGAATCCTTCCTCAATAAGCTCCTGAACGGTTCTCTTGGCGGTTGTCTTTGCTATCTGGAGCTGCAAACAGAGGTCATTCAGGCTCATTTCGTGGGTGGGAAAGGAAAAGAACCAAAGCAGTACTTTCTCTTTCGCCTGATTCAGTTCAAGGGGATGTACTTTTTTCAGCCGCTTCATGGTTCATGGTAACTTAGAGAACTATATAAACTTTTTGGAAACCAAGTGGTATCTTTAAGAACTTAATGGTTTTTAAGAAACCAATAGAGAAGAAATGCTTCCCATCCAAAACCACAATCATGCCATCAGTTTATATACCTCGTTCTTTGTCCCTTCTCATGGACATCATCGGCTACGCCATCCTCCTCACCACCAGCTTCCTGGCGTCCATCATCGGGGGGATGATGGGCATGGCCATGCTGATTCTCCCTCCAGTCATGATATTCCTCGGGGTCCCGATCCACACG